>Ga0131853_10000096_pt1 | contig 130920 bp, 109 predicted proteins | sample TergutLab28metaG_FD_92764 | JGI IMG/M metagenome (GOLD analysis project Ga0131853, IMG submission 92764) | Labiotermes labralis P1 segment gut microbial communities from Petit-Saut dam, French Guiana - Lab288 P1 (version 2) (version 2) | ecosystem: Host-associated > Arthropoda: Insects >...
CTCGCACTTAATAATCACATACATTTATTCCCTCCCTCCCGCCTTCTAACTTCCTTCCCCCTACTTACTATATTTTAACCCCTAGCTTCCCTGTTAGGGGGTTTTTTATTTATATTATAAAAACTTATCTTATTACATTCTTATACTTCTACTATGGGTAATGCTGGTATTTAGGTCTGTTAAATTAACTATCCCAGCGATTAAATACATATTAACACCGAAGTTCTTCATGCGGGTGCTATCTCCGCCGGTTGAGTTTGTATTTACATTTCCGCTAGAGTTGGTATTTTGCAAGCCTGCGTTGTGTGTTCGGATAGTATGTTCATACATACCAGCTCCACGATTAGCCTCTCTTCCCTCAGTTCAAGCATCTTCTATTAAATTTCTAATAACATTAACAACGCCTCACCCTCAGTAATCTTTTCTTTGTAAATATGCAGGAAAACTAACTTCTATATTAGGTAAGCTATGAGAATGTGCACCTTGCATATGATTATGCGATTTAATATCATCTTCCTGCAGCATTAATATATTTTCAGTAGGATTAATTTGCCTAAAAGTTCTGTCCAAAGCATTAGGAGCATTAAATAACACATTACCATCTTCATTGGTATAAGTAGCAATTTTATCTTTTAATAATGGATAATCATCAAGTTTATATCCCGTTGTGCCATCGCATAAAATATAATCATAAACGCCATCGTTATAAGTTTTAAGACATTGGGTTTGAAAGTTAGTATCTATCTGTATTTTTCCTATCTGGCTTACAATTAAGGGTTTTATCAGTTTATTGTAAATATCTACAAAGAAAGTATCTCTTGGGATTCTTCAATCGTTCCCTTCACCATTGGTAGCTATAATATCTAAGTTATCGCTATTGCGGGCTATTTCATTATTGTATAAAGTTTTTGTTGCCATAATTATATCCTTTGTTTGTTTTAATACAGCATTATTATACTTTAAATGTATAAAATTGTCAAGTCAATTTATTATAATATTATAAAGTAGATATTTAACAAAATTAATGATAGATTATATCCTATCAGTATGAAATTATAAAAATATATACTATATTAGTAATATACAAGTGAATAACAATATAAATGTAGCGTTTTGCTGCGATGAAAATTATGTACCATATTTAGTTCCCTCAATAATATCTATTATAAATAGTAAAAATAAAAACACTTCTATTGCAATTTTTATATTAGAAACTGGTATCAACAATTATCATAAAGACAATATCCTTAAATTACAGACAGATAGTGTCCGTATTAACTTTATTAATGTGGCAGAGCAAGCAAAAGATTTAATTTTAAGTAAAGTTCCTCACAAAACAAATTTTAATAGCACCATTTTATATAAACTATTAATTCCGCAAATATTTAATGATTCAGCAAAAATATTGCTTTTAGATGCTGATATTATTGTGCAAAAAGACTTATCAGAATTATATAATAAAAATATAGGCAATTATTATATTGCAGCAGCAAAAAGAAAGTTACCCTACCACTTAAAGTATTTTATAAGCAAAGGAAAAAAATATTCTGTGAGAGAATTCTATAGTAAAGTGCTAGGATTACCAGATTATTTTTATGACAGTGATGCTAAATATTATATGAATGCTGGCGTAATTTTATTTAATATATCAAAAATTTTACAGGATAATAAAGATAAAGAATTAATAGAGGTTTTTTTTAAGCATAAAGATGGGCTGGTATATGCAGAGCAAGATATTTTTTCGAAAGTATTTTTAGATAGCATTGCCCCTTTATTGCCTAACGAGCATTTTGTTCATGTTTTTTATGATAAAATTAGGAAAGAAGAATATAATAAGGTTTTAAATGAACATAAAGAGGCAGCTATAGTTCATTATATAGCTTCAAAAACCTATGCTAAAATGCTAAGATCTATTTATGCAAAAGAATATTTTGATAATTTACAAAAGTCGTATTTACAACTATCTTCTTTAGATATTTTTTTACTGAAATTAAAAACTATAAAAAAATTTATTTATAAACCAAAACTATGGTGGGCTATGCCGTATGTTTTAGGTAGTATTAAAATAAACAAAAAATAGGGTTCAGTGTATGACAACATCAAACCCTATAAATGATTATGCACTATTACTTCAACGAATTAATATCAATTACAAAACGATATTTCACATCACTTTTAAGCATTCTTTCATAGGCGGTATTAATATCTTGGATATTAATCATTTCCACCTCACTTACAATATTATGCTTACCGCAAAAATCTAGTAGTTCTTGAGTTTCTTTAATGCCGCCGATTACTGAGCCGGCTATAGATTTTCTGCCCATAATCATTGGCACGGTGTTTAGAATCTCATTAGTATCGCCTAAATATCCTACAATAACTAAAGTTCCATCAATGCCTAAAGTATTTACATAAGGGCGAAGATCATGTTTATAAGGAACGGTATCAATAATTAAACTGAATTTGCCTTTTGCAGCTTTCATTTGCACTTCATCGGTAGATATTATAACCTCTTTTGCTCCCAAAGCCTTAGCATCTGCCTCTTTATTTGGTGAACGGCTGAAGAGGCTTACATTTGCTCCCAAAGCGGCAGCAAGTTTAATTGCCATGTGTCCTAAACCGCCTAAACCAATTACTGCCACATTATCGCCCGGTTTAACATTCCAATGCTTAAGAGGCGACCATGTGGTAATTCCTGCACATAATATTGGAGCAACGGCTTTTAAATCTAAGTTTGCAGGAACGCTTAACACAAATTCCTCGCGGGCGATAATTTGCTGTGAATAACCGCCGTAGGTGGTTGAACCGTCAATTCTATCAATTCCGTGATAAGTTAGTGTAGATCCGTTTTCACAATATTGCTCTAAGTCATGTTTGCAAGGATTGCAACGCTGGCATGAATCTACCATACAACCAATGGCAGCAAGGTCGCCAACCTTGAGTTTAGAAACTTTTGAACCAACTTTAATAATTCTGCCGACAATTTCATGACCGGGAACCATTGGGAAATGTCCCTTGCCCCAATCACCGTTAACATTATGAATATCGCTATGGCAAATGCCAGCATATAGAATATCCATAATTACATCGTTGTCGCGCATTGGACGCTGTTCAAATTCCCAAGGAACTAATTTGCCTTTTTCTTCTAAGGCGGCATAGGCTTTTATTTTGTTTACCATAGTTATTACTCCTTTGTTAAAATATCATCATGCCGTGCTACGACACGGCATCAATTTGTAGAATATCAAGACTGTATGTTTATTTTTTGTATAATCCTCTATGGATGCCGTATCGTAGCACGGCATGACAATGGAGGTAGTTATTAAAAAAATTAATTTAAAAGATTAAACTATCTTTGTCAAAAGACTTTACCATTTTCCAAATATCGTTGTCTAATTCGGCAGGGATTGGTTCTTTGCCCATAATCCATTTAAAAATATTGCTGTCTTCCTGCTGCAATAGAATTTTAAAGCGCTCAACCTGTTCCGCACTCATAGACAGCAGATATTTATCTGCTACATAGCCCAGTAGAATATCTAGTTCAATTAAGCCTCGGCGTTTGGCTCTAACATAAATAGGTTTAAGATTTTCAGGAATTACAAGTTGCATTTTATTCTCAAGGTATTATAATACTGTGTTATTTTTGTTAATATACAAAATTTAATATTTTGGCTTCCTATGTTGTTAAACTGATTATGTATTATTTATACACTGAGCATTCCATACACACCATATAAAACTCAAACTATTAAATTTTCTTTTAAGTATATTATAATTCTAGGGAAAAATAAATATGAATCATATTCAAACTTTAATTATAGTCTGTTTGCCGTCTATAATTTGGGGAATTTTATTTATAATGGCAACGCCGATTTTCCAAGAGGTTAGTCCGATTTATTTTGCCATTGTTAGATTTCTTCCCTCAACAATGGTAGCTCTTATAATTTTATTTTTTGTAGAAGGGCGCACTGCTTTTAGGGTAGATAAACGGTTCCTTTTTGTAATGCTTATTGGTGCTTTTGCCATGATAGGCTTTAATGTGATAGTGTGGATAGGCATAAAACTATCCAGCGGAGTTATGGGTGCCATATTTCAACCTATTCAGCCGCTTTTTGCAATTATTGTTTCTTTTATTCTGTTTCGTCAAAAATTTAATGCCCTAACTTTTATAACTATCATTATAGCTTTTTTTGGTGTGTTTTTTGCAGCAAGCGAGGGTAACCTTGCCTTTTTAACACAAGGTGAGCCTATGGGATTCTTTTTAATATTTATTGGGTCTTTTATGGTGGTGTTTACGGGAATATTTGGTCCTCGTTTTAAAGATTATTCGGTTTTAAAATTTACCGTAGTTACCAATGGCAGCGGAGTTGTAGCTTTGCTGATTTTTGCCTTTGTGGAAAATAGTTTAGGATTTGCGCCGCTTCCAAGTATGGAAAATATTTTAAATGTTAAGTGGGAATTGCTATATACAGGTATTTTAGCGGGGACACTACCGAATCTTATATGGTATAAGGGCGCTAAAATAATTGGTGCTGTAAATATGATGCTGGTTAGCAATCTAGTGCCAGTGGTAACAATTTCAGGAAGCATTTTGATAGGCTTTGGTGTTAGCTATTATGAGCTTATCGGCACGGCAATTATTTTTGTGGCTATGGGTATCCATTATTATAATGTTAAAAGAAACCATCCAGCTTTGTAGAGGAAAGATATGTTAAATCGCCTAAAACTTTTAGTTTTATTAGTTGCTCCAGCTACTATCTGGGGAATTTTATTTATCGTGGTTAATCCAATTTTTAATGAGATTAACCCTTTATATTTTGCTCTTGTTAGATATGCTCCCTCGGTAATTATTCTATCAATAATTTTATATTTTGTTGAAGGTAAAATTGCTTTTAAACCAACGCCGCGTTTGTTTTTTGTAGCCGCTGCCGGTGCTTTTGGTTTAGCTGGTTTTAATGTTATCGGCTGGATAGGAGTGAGTCTTTCTAATGGCACAATTGCGGCAATTTTTCAGCCTATGGCACCGTTAATTGCTATTGTAATTTCTTTTATGCTATTTAGAGAAAAATTCGGCTGGCTGACTTTTGGTATTATCATTACAGCATTTATTGGGGTATTCTTAGCGGCAAGCGACGGCGATTTATCATTCCTAGTGCATGGGAAACCTTTAGGATTTTTATTAATATTTCTTGGAATTACCATGAGCGTTTTCCCGATTATTTTAGCTCCTAGATTTAAAGATTTTTCAGTGATGCGATACACTGCAATTACTAATATCGGCGGAGTTATTGCTTATTTGCTTTTTGCTGTAGTTGGCACTGCTCTAGGATACGCACACTTGCCCAGCCTTGCAAACTTAAACAATGTTAAATGGCATTTAATTTATGCGGCGATTTTTACAGGGGTATTTCCAATATTTCTAATGTTTAAGGCAATAAAGACAGTGGGACCCATTAATGCCATGCTGTTTAACAACCTAATTCCAGTAGTAGCTATTGTTGGCAGTATTTTAATAGGATTCCATGTTAGCAATTACGAAATAATTGGAGCAGCAATAATTATTTTTGCCATGACTTTACATTATTTTAATTTAAAAAGAGCTAAGCCTGTGTTATAGTGGTTATGTAATTAAAATATATAGGTGTAAGCGTGGATAATATAAACTTAGATGAATATCCGCAAAAAATTGCGGGGGCAGAAAACTTAAAAGATTTAGAAGAAATTCATATTCTGTTATTTTCTAAAAGCGGTTATTTTAGTTCAGCTTTAAAAGATATGGCAAGTTTAGGAGTGGAAGAGAAAAAAACTAGAGGAGCTTTTTTAAACTCGCAAAAAGCCAATTTGTTAGAAGTTTTTTTACAAAAAACAGAAGAGCTTAAAGCCAAAGCCCTTGAAGAAAAGATTGCAGGAGAGAGCCTAGATTTAACTCTTCCTATTGATAGTTTGCATGCGGGGGGGATTCATCCAATTTCTAATTCTATTGAGCAGATTATTGCCATTTTTGCAGCAATGGAGTTTAAAGTGGCAGTAGCAAATGAAATTGAGGAAGATTGGTATAATTTTACGGCGTTAAATGTGCCTTTGCACCATCCGGCGCGGCAAGATCACGATACTTTCTACTTAAATGCCGCGGATAGCGAGGGCAATAGAAAAGTATTAAGAACCCATACTTCTAATACGCAAATACGAACTATGATGGCTCAAAAGGATAGCCTATATAAAGGGAATCCCATAAAAATTATTGCACCCGGACGCACCTATAGAAACGATAGCGATGCTACGCATTCCCCTATGTTCCATCAAGTAGAAGGGCTTTATGTAGATAAAATTGAGAATATCAGCGTGCCGCTTTTGAAATCTATATTAGCAAATTTCTGCAGCAGTTTTTTTGGTGTAGAAAATGTTCCCATGCGTTTTCGCCCATCGTATTTTCCTTTTACATCTCCATCTTATGAGGTAGATATGCTATGCGATAGAAGCGGAGATTCTTTAGTAATTGGACAGGGTGAAGATTTTTTAGAAATTTTAGGCTCGGGAATAGTTCATCCAAAAGTATTAGAAAATTGTGGTATAGATAGCAGCAAATATGCGGGGTTGGCTTTTGGCATGGGAATTGAAAGAATCGTGATGCTTAAATATGGGTTTAAAGATTTACGCGATTTTTATAAAGGAGATATGCGTTGGGCAGATTACTATAATATTAACTCAATTAAAACCCCAAGTATTTTTGGTGGGCTAGATTAATTATACATGTAATATTTTGCATAAAACATTTTAATTTATAAATAGAGAACAATATGAAGTTTACACTTTCATGGTTAAAAGACCATTTAGATTTTGATAATTCTTTAGATGAAATTTTAGATACCTTAGTTAAAATGGGAGCTGAGGTTGAAGAAACGGTTAACTATCAAGAAAAATATAAAGATTTTAGTATTGGTTATATTAAATCTGCAGAAAAGCACCCCAATGCTGATAAACTTCAGGTTTGCCGTGTAGATACTAAAGATGGAGAGTTGCAGATTGTTTGCGGTGCATTCAATGCCAGAGCAGGAATTTATGTGGTATATGCGCCAAGCGGATCTTACATACCGGGGATTGATACCGTATTAAAATCTGCAAAAATTAGAGATGTAGAAAGCAACGGCATGATGCTGTCTGAACGGGAAATGGGATTATCGGACGATCATGATGGTATTATAGAATTTGCCAATGGTATTATCGGTGATTCCTCAGCACATGCTTTAGGGTTGAACGATGTGGTAATTGATGTTTCCATAACTCCTAATCGCAGTGATTTGCTGGGAGTTAGAGGGATTGCTAAAGATTTAGCCAGTTTTGGAATTGGGAAATTAAAGCCGTTATCATTTGATAAAATTAATTGGGGAGAGCAATCACAAATTAAATTTTCACTTGATGAAAATATTTCGCAAAAATTTTTGGCGACGAAAATTATGGGGGTTAAAACTGTGGAATCTCCTCAATGGTTAAAACAAAGACTTCATTTAATAGGACAAGAAAGCCGCGGAGCTTTGGTAGATATTTCTAATTTTGTATGCTTTGACTTAAATCAGCCTCTGCACTGTTATGACTTAAATAAATTGCAGGTTGATATTAATGCGGAGACAGAAATTAAAGTTGAGTTTTCTCAAGATGGTGTTAAGTATATGGCTCTTGATGAGAAAGAATATACATTAAGCAGCATTAGCCCTGTGGTTGCTATTAATGGTAAGATAGAAGCAATTGCTGGAATTAAAGGCTCGCTGACATCAGCAGTTGATGAAAAAACCAGCAATATTCTTTTGGAATGCGCGCATTTTGAAAGCAAGGTGGTTGCATTAGCTAAGCGGGAGCTGGGAATTAATACAGAGTCTTCTTATCGTTATGAAAGGGAAATAGACAGGGAATCAATGAATGATGCTTTTAATTATGCCATTCATTTAATTACCGCAATCTGCGGTGGAGAGGTGGAAAATTTCACAGTTGCGGAATATCCATATGAACCTAAAAAGCTGATTATTAGCTTAGAATATATTAATCAACTTGCAGGGATTAATTTCAGCGCGAGCGAAATCAATAATATTTTAGAAAAACTAAGATTTAATATCTTAAAAAGCGGCGATGTTTTTGAGGTTGTTCCGCCTTCAAATCGCAATGATATTAATGATAAAAGCGTGGTAGCTGCTGAAATTATTAGACTCTACAGTGCCGATAATCTGCCTGCGTTGGATATTTATCGTAATTCTAAAAATATAGCAAAAGCCTTTGATTATAACTATGGAATGCAGATAAACGCTAAAAAAACTTTAGGAAAACTTGGTATGCAAGAAGTTGTATCCATGTCTTTTATTTCTTCTTACATGGCTGATTTATTTGGCATAAATACTAGTGAGCTTACTTTGCAGAATCCAATTTCCGAAGAGTTGTCAGTTATGCGGAAGTCTTTAATTCCAAGCCTATTGCTAATTGCCAATGAAAATATTAAGAGGGGTTTTGAAAACTTAAGACTTTTTGAATCTGCTAATATTTATCAAGATTCTTCAACCCAAGAAACTGCAGCAAGCGGAATTTTAATAGGAAATTCATCAATTGCTAATTGGCAGCATTCCCGTAAACATTATGATGTTTGGAATACTAAGGAAATTCTTTTTGCGCTTTTGGACAGCTTAAAATTTAATCCTGAAAATATGAGTATAATTCAAAAAAACCTGCCAGCCTATTATCATCCATATAAAAGTGCGAGTATAAATATGGGTAAAAATATAATTGGTTATTTTGGTGAAATTCATCCTAAGGTTTTAGAAAGCATGAATATAAAAGTTCCAGCAATGGCATTTGAATTATTTCTTAACCGCCTGCCCGAACCTAAAAATAAAGGATTTGCCAAAGTTCCTTTAATTTTAAATGAAATTATGCCGGTAATTAGAGATTTTGCCTTTATTGTAGATAAAAACATAACTGCCGGCGAGATGATTCGCCTAGTAAAATCTGTTGATAAAAAAATTATTACCAATGTTGATGTTTTTGATGTTTATGAGGGCGGTAATATTGAAGATGGTAAAAAATCTATAGCAATTACCACAACCCTGCAAGCAGCTGATAAAACTTTCGTGGAAGAAGAAATTGCAGGCTTATCTAATAAAATAATTGCTGTTTTAGAAAAATCTTTAAATGCAAAGTTGCGAGGATAACAAATAAAAGGTGTGGTTATAAATTATCTAAATAATCAAAAACCGATTGCATAATATTAGTAGTATTCTCGCTCATTTTGGCAATTTCTTCTTTAAAAGATTTTCCAGCTTCACTGTCTGCCATATCGGATATTTTTTTAACTAATAAAAAATCTTTACTATATGTGTTGCAAACTTGGGCGAAAGCAGCAGCTTCCATTTCTATAGCCATTGTATTGGGATAAATATTTTTTATGAAATTTACTTTCTCACGGTCTGCCACAAAGCTATCGCCGGTAATAACAAAGCCGTCTAAAACTTCATGCTGTTTTTTAATATGCAATAGCATATCTGTAAATTTTATAGAATTATTCTGTGAGGTAAAAAATTCTATTTGCTGAGGCATTTGTCCAAGTTTATAGCCAAAAGCTGTGGCGTCAACATCATGATACCCTGTTGATTGTGATAGAATTATGGAGCCCACATTGGCAGAATTAACACCACCGGCTGAGCCTAAATTAATTAAAAAATCTGGATTATGCCGATTAATTAAATGGGTAGTAGCACTTGCCGCTGCCGCTTTCCCGATTTTAGAGATAATCGCGAAAATTTCTAAATTTTTATATTTGGATAAATATATTTTGTAAAAATCATCATTTATTAATTTTTGCAATGCTAAGGTAGAAACGGCCTTGAATTCCTCTTCCATTGCTAAAACTATGCCTACTTTCATTATAATCTCCAAATTTAATAATATATTCACCATTATATGCTAAATAAAAGATATGAGAAACATATTTTTTATTATAATTACGGGTGTATATTTGATGAATTCTCTATATGCAACCCCGAAATATCAAGTGATTGGTTATCTGCCTTCTTGGGTTAATTGGGAAATGGCAGATATTGATACCGCTAAACTTACTACGCTTAAATATTCTTTTTTAGAAATTAAAGAAGGCAGAGTGGTATTTGGAAAAAATTCTGCAAAATATACTTTTTTAGAGAATATCCAAAAAGTGCAGGAATTGCGGCAGAAGAATCCGAATCTGCAATTGATGGTTTCCATAGGTGGCTGGGGTGTTGATGGTTTTTCACAAGCAGCTGCGGCAAAGCAGTCCCGTGAAATTTTTGCTAAAAGTGCAGCAGATTTTTTAGAAAAATATAATTTTGACGGCGTGGATATTGATTGGGAATTTCCGCTGAGCGGAGCTGGCGGTGTGATAGAATCTAATCCTGCTGACCGTGAAAATTTTGTTTTATTAATTGAGGAAATTCGCAATCAGTTGAATATCCTAGAGCAAAAGCATGGCAAGTATTACACAATTTCTGTAGCAGTAGGGGTCGGAGCAGGTTCTTTAAAGGGGGTTGATTTTAAATCTATGGAACTTAATGTAGATTACTTCGGTGTAATGTCTTATAATTTAACAGGAACTTTTTCCGAAAAAACAGGCTCGCATGTAGCGCTTTTTAAAGATAACAATAATTGGTCAATTGATGATGGTTTAAATTACATTCTTGCAAGCAATATAAATCCTAATATGCTGATTTTAGGAATTGCTTTCTATGGGCGTCCGCTTGGGGAAGTGCAAGGTAATACTAAAACGGGATTGTATCAAGAGTTTAAAGGGAATGCCGGTAAAAATTCTGCCGCTTATAAATATATTAAAGAAAATTATTTAAAAAATTCCAATTTTAAAGTATTTTTTGATAAAAAAACAAAAGCCACTTATGCTTATAATGCTAAAGATAGAATTTTTGTTTCCTATCACGATCCTAAAAGTATTAAGGAATTACTAAAATATATGAGAACAAAACATCTAGGCGGTGTTTTAATTTGGGAGCTTACCCAAGATGATGATAATAAAACATTGCTAAATACTATAGATAAATATATTAATTAAGGAAATTTTTAAAATAACAGGAGATTATCATGAAAATACTAGCCGTATGTGAGAAAAAAGAAGATGGCATGCTATTAGTTCATCATATTAAATCTGCAATTAAAGATTTGGGGTTTATTAATATGGAGGTTGATGCGGCAGATTCTATCCCTAATGATGGCAGAATCGCAAATATCTTTGTTATGAACCGCAGCCTAGCCAGCAAATGCAGCTTGCCGAATATTATGATTGTTGAAGATGCTATGGATTTTGCGGATATTAAAGAAAAACTTAAAAAATTATTTATTATCTATGGTTTTTTGGATATTGAAAATTACTAAGCAGATTTTCTTAATTTTATATACAATTATATTAATTAATTTGGTGAAGGGTAAAACTGCTAATAGGGAATATCCCAATAATAAATGCGATAAAGTAAGCCATTTTAAATTTTCTAAGTATTTTGATGGATTCTCTTTAAAGCTGAATAAGGCAGTAAAATATTTAGAAAAACTTAGGTTCTTAAGTGCCTTATCTTCCAACGAAACACTTGCGCCAATAGCAGCGAATCCTAAAAAAATATGCAGAATAATTATAAAAGATACTAATTTTTCTGCTAAGCCTCCCTTAAAAGACAGCTGATTCTTAAAGTATTTTCTACCAACAACAATTACTAAACAGGTTAAAAATATGGTAATAACCAGCCCGCTTATCATATTGGCTTTGTTTTGCAAATTGCCGGATATGCCTGCTAATAAAAAAATTTCTCTTGCTGCAAAATAAACAGCAAAATGCAAAAACACTAAGGTGATAATACCTATATTAATATATTTAGCAATATTGTTGTCTAATGGGCGCTGAGCATAAATAACGGAAGCGGTAACTTTATAAATGCTGCCAAATAAAAATATCAAAATACAGAAATAAGCATAGAATTCAAAAAGCAGTTTAAATAACATTAAAAAATCCGTTTATATACCTTATTAAAATAGTGGGATATTGTTGTAAATGCAAGTGGATTCGCAAAAATGTTTAAAATATCAGCAATATACAGGCGAAAGAAGAGTAAAAGCAATTTTATTGCTTATTTTTGCAATAACAAACAACAAATGAGTCTTCATATTTGTATTTTAAAAATAATTGATATATACCTACTTTATAAGATTAAATAGATTCAATTAAGGGATTTTGGTTATGGATGAGGAAAAAGTTGTAAGCTATGCAGGAAATAAGGTATCTTTGTTTGCTCCTGCACAAGGTGGAAGAAGGGATATAGCTTATGTCCGCCCTGGTGATGAAGTAGCTTTAAATTTTGATATTAACGACGCTAAAGCGCTTAAAGTTGAAATAATCAAGGGCGATATTCATATTGTTTTTGCCAACGGTTCTACTTTAACCTTAATTTCAATGGCGGCAATTGGCTTCGGCGATGATGCTCCAAAATTAGTTACTATAGACGGCAGAACTTTATCCTTAGAAGAATTCCTTAGCGTAACTTCCGTTTTAAATTATAATGAAGCCCTTTTAATTCTAGCCAACGAAACTCAAGTAGAATATTCTCCTAATGAACCTAAACTAATTCAAGTGGCATCAGACCAAGATGCAGATAACACCGCAGGTATGCCAATAAGCGGACAAGGAAACTCAGATGTTTTAACAAAAGGCGTTCCTTCTGATGTAATTGATAGTGCAGGAACTGTAGAAACTCAAGGCGTATCAACAGGACGCGGCAGTTTCGTTTCTACAATTTGGACAAGCAACTACCCATACACATTAGATAAATCTAACTATATGCCTGGTGATACCACTCCTAAGAATCTGCCAAATTTAGATGTTACTGTTTTATATGGTTCACAGCTATCGAATATTGGTCAGCAGCAAGTTGACGGTCAGAACTACCTAACTTTTCAATTCCAAAACGGCTTTAACTATACTGATGATAAATTTTCACAGCTATATGCTAATACTGTGCGTCAAGGAGGGTCGTCTCAAGATGTTTTTGTGAATAACTCCACTCCTGAGATGTCTTATATATTTAATATGAACTATACCCGTGGAACCTTTCCAAGCTATATTGAAATTTTGGTTCCTAAAAGATTAGAGGGTGTTATAGACTTAAACCCTGGTGCGGGGTTAGTTTTTAGCAATATATCATCTACCGATGAAGGCACAGTTTATGCTATATCTGATATTAATCCTTTAGGGGCTATGCAGTTTATTTTATCTTTTGCCGCCAACACCGAGATATATAATTTTGATTTAAGTTATTCTATTAAATATTTAGATCCAAGCACAGGGCAGTTTTTAACGGCTACAGCTACAAATCCAATATCTTTATACCCAGTTTCTCAAGAATCGCATTTAGATAAATCTAATGGTTTTGTGTTATCTACAGTGCCGAATCCAGTAGATGCTGAAACTGGTTCTGGTAATGATATTATTGTCGGCGGCGGCGGTAATAACCGTATTGTTTCAGGCGGAGGTAATGATAGAATTTTTACCTATGGCGGTGATGATTATGTTGATGTCGGCAGCGGTGATAATCAGGTTTGGGGTTCTCAAGGCAGTGATTTAATTAAATCTGACGGCACTGGTCATAATGAGCTTTATTACGATAATCGTGTTCCTCCAAAAATTGGCGCTAATGAATCAGATTTAGCTCCTTTTGCTAATACAAATACTGCTTCAGCTGGAATATTTACTTATTATGGGTTTGATTCTGATGCTCTTAGAGGATTTGCCGGCAGTGATTTCAAGAATTTTTCACAAATTAATGATTATGATATTCTTATTAAAAAATCACAAGGTATAGATCTTATAAAAGGATTTCAAGATATTTATCTATCGCAGTTTAATGATACTTTAATAGTTTCTGATAGTGTTGACTTAGGAAATTTAAGAATTCATGGCGGTGAACTGCCGAAAGACAGCAGCGGTAATTATATTAGAAAAGATACCGATACTGTAGTTATTGATGACGGTTTTGTTGGAGCTGAAGTTAGAATCGGCAATACCATTAGCACAATTAATAGTACTAATGGTGTAATTGTATCTTTTGATGGCTTTGAAGTAGTTAGAGGCTCTAAAAACGATGAAAGATTCTACGGCAATGTTATATCGGGCTTTGCTGATACAGATATAGCTATTACTTTAGACGGTATGGGCGGCAACAATGTTCTTGACTATTCAACTTTAAGCAGCGGCTATATTGTTTTTGATGCTAATATTGGCAGAGTTGATTTAAAAGATGGCTCTGGGGCAGGATTAGGTTCTAACGCCATTAGAAATTTCAGCGAAATAGCAGCAAGCAGCGGCGATGATATTTTCTATGGTTCTTTCACTAATAATTATATTTATAGCGATTTAGGCGGAGGAGATATTGTATCTTATGAAAAATCTAATGCGGCGGTTACTATTGTTTTAGATGGTTCTAGCGGAAGTTTCTTTGTTTATAAAACTACTAAATTTTTTACTGAAGCTGAACTTTTAGCAAATAATGTTTTTCATGATGAACTAAAGGGTTCTTTTAATATTGATAATTTAGCACTATCTGCCCGTGATGATATTATTATTGTTACCGATGAAAATGGCAGCTATAATTTTAACGCTGGCGGCGGCAGAGATACACTAAGCTATCTTGATTTAACTAATGGTGTTAATGTTACTTTTGATAATTCTGGTTTTGGTAAAGTTACTAAAACTGGCGGCAGCGGTGTTGATACTTTTAGTATAATGACACAAACAGCTAGCGGGCAGGACACTGTTAATATTTATCGTATTATTGGAACAGCAGGCGATGATTATTTCACAATGGATGATGCTGGCTGGGTGGATGCTAGCAATCAAGGCAACAAAGCTGGATTTTCTTTAGATGGCGGCGGCGGTTCAAATACCTTATCTTATGCTAATGTCAATAAATATATCGATGTTAATGGCAGCCCAAATGGTGTAACCTTTAATTTTAACGGCATTAACTCTTCAGTTATGAGAGCGGCAAGCAGCACTGTTGATTTTTTTAAAAACTTTCAAACTTTTATTGGTTCAGATTTTAACGATACCTTTATTTTCTCTTCAGGCACTAAGATGAGTGATTTGCAAGGTTTAACTATATACGGCGGCGGCGGCACCGATATTGTAAATTTTACTTCATTAGATACTGCGGTAGTGAACCACATTGAAGTAAGTTTCAATGGCAATGAAATGAATGTTGGCTTTTTTGATACTACTAGAGCATTAGTTAGCACTTCTATTTTTTATGAAATTGAAGGAGTGGTAGGAACAAAAGGTGATGATTATTTCGATGCCACAGGCACTAGCGGTATGAGCATATATTTTAATGGTGTTGAAGGGAATGATACTGCTGATTATTCTAATATAAGCGATGATGTAGTATTTCATCTAAGTGATAGATCTTTTGGCAATGTTCTAAAAGGAAGCGTTCAAGATACCTTATTAAATGTTCAGCATATTCTTGGCGGCAGCGGCACTAATTATTATTTCTTAGATTCTTCATTTGCCTATACTATAGATGGAACTGCGGGTCAAGATACTGTAAGCTATTCTACTTCTATAACTTGGTCTGTTGCTAAAAATACTGTTACTAAAGGTTCTGGCACTAATATATTGGTTGATAATTTAATCAATGTTGAGGGAGTTAAAGGGTCTCAAAGCGATGATCGTTTTGAAGTTGATTTTGATGTTAGCAATTATGTTACAGCTCCGCTTGCGGATTATTATTTTTATGGCAACGATATTAATCCAGATGGTCCTGGCACTCCTAATGTTAATCCAAAATCAGATACCGACTGGGTTGTTCTTTCTTCTTTTACATCAAATTTATCTATTATCTTAGATAGCTCCGCTGCAGGTTCTTATAATACTTATGATCCAACAACAAGTTTAATACAGACTGAAGGTGATGTTGTTATTTCAAATTTAGCCTTAAGTTCAGGATCTACAAATTTACATTTAATACACATGGAAGCCTTGCTGTTAGGCAGCGGTGATGATACTGTTGATATAATTGGTTCTTATGGGGCAGCTGTAGGCAGAACTAGATGGACGATTGATGGCGGAACAGGATATAATACAGTTTCGTATGCAAATGATGCTAATCTTAGCAATAGTAATGGTAATATTATGACTGTTAGCTTAAACGCTAGCGGTGCTATGGTTGAAAAAAACTACGAAAGCGGCAGCGATACTCGTAAAGCTACTGATAATTTAACCAATGTTCAGGAAATAGTTTTATCGCAGTTTGATGATGTGGTAACTATCAGCAGCGGTTGGGAAACTTCAAAAATTAAAGATATTTACGGCGGCGGCGGCAATGATACTATTAACTTTGCAAACATCAACAACGATCTTAAGGTTACTGTTGAAAACACGGGTAAATTCGGTGTTATAATTGATGGATCTTTTGGAGTATTGCCAACATTTTATGATTTTAACAATATCCGTCTTTCTAGCGGGGAATCTAAAGTTATATTTGAAGATGGCAGCAATTTCAGCGGATTGGCTATTACCGCCAGCACTTCTGTGACTGCTCTAGGTATTTTAGATTTCCAAGCACTTAGTGCGTCTTTAACTGTAACCTTAGGCGAGCTTGCTACAGATATGGATACTATTGTAGGAGGTTCAAATAACTTCAGCGTTTATCTTATATCTTATAAGTCTTATGATGGTTTTACCATGATTTTTGCCAATAATAACAATACAGTTATTGGCAGCCTTAATAAAAACATAAACTTTACAGGAACAGGCAGCGGCAATACTTTAGATTACAGAAATACAAACGGCGATGGAGTAGTAATTCAGCTGGGTGATTTTTATTTGAATAATCAGACTGTTCCTACTAACAATGGCGGCAGGGTTACTAAAAATAATTCTGATAATATTTTCGATACTTTCGATGATAGCTTTAGTATAATCTACGGCACAACTAGAGATGATACAGTGCTGATTGCTAATCTTAATCAATCTACTGGTTCTTCTAAAACTATAGAGCTTGGCGGTCAGGCTGGAGACAGAGTTCTTGTAGATCTTAAAGATCTTGTAAGCGGCAATGTTATTTCTGTTGGAGCAAATTTAGATATTATCAGCGGAGATGTTACATCTTCTAGCCTTTCAGGCAGCGCAACTATTAAAGGATATGGCGGGGTTAATAGAGTTGATTTCGGCGCTTCTGACAATACCATTACATTCTCTTCTGCTTTTAGCAGTGCAGGCAATTTAGATTATGCTAATTATAATGCTACAGATGGTTTTAAAAACACTTTAGATTTCTCTGCGGTAAATCAAGTTATTTTTGACGCTGCTAAACAGCAGGTTTCTAAAAACTCACTAAACACTGACTACGGAAACTTAACCTATGTGCAAGGAAGAGATAACACTGGGGCTATGGCTGATGTAATTTTTAAAAATTTCTACAGCATTTTAGCGGCGTCTGCTGATACTTTATTCTATGGTCAGGGCAGAAATAACTATAGTATTACTGGAGCTGCCGGCAGCAATATTATTATGGATTATTCACAGTCAGCAGCTACTATCAATATTATGCTATTAGATAGACAAATTAACAAAGCCGGAGCTTTTTTTGATACATTTACTAATGTTTCTGTAATTAACGGCACAGATTATGGTGATACTGTAACCATTAATAAAACAAACATCTCGCCAGACCTAAACAATATTACTATTGATGGCGGCGCAGGCAACGACAGGGTTGTTTTTGCTTTTACAGACAGCACTGCTATTGTAGCGAATTTCTCTGATTCAGGAACTTCGTTTAGCTTTGGATCGTCTCAATCAATTAATATTAATTTTATGAACTTTGAAATTTTCCAATTTACTCCAAATGACGACCAAGTTACTATTGAAAGCGATGCAACTGGCGGTTATTCTTTAATTGGCGGCGGCGGCAATGATACCGTTATATATACAGGCGGTGCTTCTGGCAATGTAGATATAGAATTTGATGCTGCTACTGGTCGGGTATCAAGAAATGGTGTAAATCAGCTTGATGCTATAACTTCATTTAGCACTATAGAATACACAGGAAACGGCACTGCCACTTTTAAAGGAAGTGAAGGCAGAGACATGACCTACAAAGGAGGTGCAGGCAATTCAAATTCTGGAAATGCAGTGCTAGATTACTCTAATGGTGCGCCAAGCTCTGCTATTACCGTAACTTTTACGCAGTCTAACGGCTTAATAAAAGTAGAAAAAGGAAGCTCAGGTCTTAGATTTGACTATTTTAATGGTTATATTAATACAATCATTGGAACTCAAGGGAACGATATGTTCATCTTAGATGCTAGAGCCTCTAGCTTGCCAGAACTAACTATAAAAGGCGGCGGCGGTGATGCCGATACCGTTTCTTACGAAAAATATCAAAACAGCGGCATTACAGATTTTGATATAGATGCGCAAGGGTTAGTAGTAATTACTAATGATACTAGCGGTCAGTTTAGTAATTATAAAATTGATTCTCAATCTATTCAATCTTTCAAATTAACTAATGGTAATGATAGATTCCATGGCGATGCTAACTCATCAATAACTATTGATGGCGGCACAGGGGTAGATATATTAGACTATTCAAGCCTTAGTGTTGATTTAACTATAGATTTTACTACAAATAGAGTTATAAAAGAAACTGCTACCGGCACTAATGTTGATACTTTTTATAATTTTAACGGATTTGAAGCTGGGTCTGGCAACAATACCATAATTATTAACGATAAAATTATAGATAAAGCTACTAATGCTACTGGTGATATAAATGTTGGCGTTGGTGCAAGCAATACTAATACTTTGAATGCAGCATTTTCTCCTAATGATACTGTTGGCTATAATATGGAAGTGGTATATGGTCAAAACGGAACCTATAATTCTGTTTTAACCTATAGCGGCAGCGATAGTCAAGGGAACTCTCTTACTGGTCCTGTTTCTGCAAACTATAATGGCTTTCAAAATATGTTTTTAGGAAGCGGCACGAATAAGGTTTCTTTCTATTATGATGCTGTTTATGGTACTACAGCAAACAGATTGCAATTTACATCAGCAAGCAGCGATGCTACATTCCTATTAATGGGCGGTGGCTCTGGTTCTTTTCAAGAATTATTTCTTGATAATGTAACTGATACTGCCATATTTTCTTTTGCTGCAACCAGCACCGGTGTTAATTTTATGACAATTGCTGGATTCTCTACCATTGGAGTTTTACCGGGAACTACTGCTAATTATCAATTAAGCATTAAAACTTCTGGGTTAAATGGCTCTCATGTATTCTATGGCGGCAATACTTCTAGCGGGATTGATGAAATACTTTATGATCAAGCTATTGACGGTCTGCAAGCAGGTCTTGTAAGAAACGGCAATGATATTTATATAGAAATAAAAGGCTCTGGTTCAAACAGTTTTACTGATAAACTATACGATATTGAAAAAATAGTTTTATCTAATGAAGATGATACTTTTGATATTGGCGATGGTGATTTTAATGGCTATACCAGTAATTTAGGTGCTTTAACAATTGATATGGGCGGCGGGTTAAATAATGTTTTATCTTTTGCCAGTATGACCAGCGCTTTAACTATTGATATTGCAAACGATGGAAAATTAGGAGGAATTCCTAGTGTTAACGGTATTCTTAATTGGAATATAGTTGCTTTAACTAATCAAGCTGATACAGTAACATTCAGCAGAGAAGTATCAACCAAAATTGATGGCGGCGGCGGTCGTGATACTGCTAACTATACCAACAGTGATTTTACTAGCGGCGTGATTCTTTCCGTTGGATTAGATAATAACGGCGCAGAGGTTATGAATGTTAACAAAATATATAATAATGTTAACTATAGCGATCAGTTAAAGAATTTTGAAATCTATAATTTAACAAACTATGATGATACCTTTACATATATGGGGGCAACTCAGCTGTCTGCAGACACTACTGCTAATACTCAAATTGTAATTGATATGGGCGGCAGCGGAGCTAACGGCGATTTAGTAGATTTTTCTAACATGAGCAGCTCTATAGAAAAAACAAAGTTTGTTTATACATCTACCGGCGAATTAACTGTAGTTAATGATGGAACTTTAGGCGGAGTGGTTCTTAACTATAAATTCCTTCAAATGGATACAGTTATTTTAGGCGGAAAAGACAGCTCTTTAGTATTAGAAAGCCTTCCTCCTTTTGGCGGTGCCGGCGGCGTAACCTTTATTGCTGATATTAACAATACAACCTTTTTAGATCTTTCACAAATTACTAATGCTAATAATATGGTGGTAGATGTTGGGGTTTCAAGCGTATTAGATAATAACGGCAGTAATCCTACATATGGGTTAACTTATAAAAACTTCAGAGGCGTAATTGGCGGAGCTAAGGTAGTAAGCTACTCTATGAGTGAAACTGATGAATCAAATAACAATATTGATTATACAGTTTACACAGGCAACTCTAATGCTACTATAGATTATTCCAGAAACGACGGCGGTATTACAGGCGGTATTACAGTTAATGTAGATATTAACAGCAATACTACCGTTGATAAAGCTAACAATACAACTGATACTATCGCTTATGATGATGGTTCTGGCTCTGGAAACAATGCTGCATTTGGAACTTTTGTTGGTTCAAATTATGATGATACCTTTGTTTTCTCAGCTGCTGGGTTTCAAAATGGCTTATCTATTGATTCAGGTGCAAATTGGCAGAGCGATCCTGCAAATGGCAATGATACTTTAAATTTAAGCGCAATTAATAGCTCTATTAAATATACAATAGATTTAAGCCAAACTGAAGATTCAGCGGTTGCTGGGTCGGCTACTGCTAAATTTAAAGATTTTAGAAATATTCTTGGCTCATCTACTCAAGCTAATGAGTTTACTTTAGCTTTAGCTGGAATGAGCAGAAGTTATGTTGCATCTTTAGACGGCGGGGGGATGACAGGGTCTTCTTTTAGCACTACGGGAAGCGGTTTAGCTGCCGGCACAAGCGGAAAGGTTACTATAGCTTCTGGTTCTGCTTCAACATCAGTATCACTGTCTTCTAATATAGGAGCTAATACTGTATCTGTGGATATGGTTGGTTTTGATACTCTTAATTTTAATGCGGATATGGATATAGTCATAGCTTTTGCAGATGATTATATGAACAGCACCGTAACAACAATAAATGCTAATAGCTCGCGTAATAATACTTTAAATCTCTCAGCTATAGCTTCTAATGTTAATATTAACAGCAGCGGTTTTGCGCTTACAGGACCTGGTGGTGCTCCAACAGTTGTTAATTTATCTGGTTTTAACAACCTAGTTTTAGGAGGACAGCAAGATAATTTAACTATATCTAGCTTTATACCTGGTTTAAATATTGATGGCGGCGGTGCCGGCGTAGTTAATCCTGATACTTTAAATATAGAGAATATGTCTAATTATTCTGTTGTGCTTACAAGTAAAACTAGTGGTGCGTTTTCTATTGATGTTTATAATTCATTAACTCCAGTTATTGGAACAGATGCTCATTCATCATTCTTAAACTTTTCATTAATTAATATAGATGTTAGTGCTAATATATTAATTTTAGATGGAGCTCCGTTAGCTACATTGCAAGCAATTCATGTTAATAACAGCGATGGAACAAGTGCTTTATCTTTAAAAGCTAGCGATGGTTCTGGTATAGCAATCTCTGCAGCAAAATTAGATTTAACCGCCAACACTATTACAATTAATGCCAAGGAAATTGCTTATACTGGAATTAATAATTTTAGTTTTGGCAGTGGTTCTGATAGAGTTATTTTAGACAGTTCTACTAGCGGCTATAAAGTTGATGGCGGTCAAGGCTCTTCAGTAGGCAGCGATAATAATGAAATAGTATTTAATGCAGGAAGTTACAATGTTAACATTGGCGGTGCTGCTGGTGATACAGCTACATTTAATGGTAATACCTTTATTAATTTCTATAACCTTAATTTCACAGCGGGCAGTAGCAATACTAACAATATAACCATGAATAATATTGCTACAAACTTGAATTACCGTTTTAGCAATATAGATACATTAACTTTTGGCAGTGATTTTGCGGCTAAACAAGTTAATACAATAGCGCTAGACGGCAATAGAGCAAACTTCTCTAATGGAAATATAAATGATTCCGTAGGTATAACTGCCTCTTATAACAATTCTATGAATTTAGGGTTTGATGCAGTAAGCATAGATTATACTTTAACCGTAACTTTAGGCAATTTATTTGCTACCGGTAGCGGCGGTATTAATGCTCCAACTTTAACTGGCAATGGCTCGGCTGTTTTAATTCTATCTAACATTAGTGAGAACGGAACACAGCAAGGCTCTTATAACTTTGATGTTATTAATAATGGTATTAGAATTAATGGGCAAAGCAATACTGTAGATGTTTTTGGCTTCAGCGATTTTGAAGTTGGACCTTATAATTCTACTGTTACATATTCTAGCTCATCTACAATACCGGGCGGCAGAACATTTATGGGAGGCACGCCAAACAGTAAAGTTGATGCTGGAGGTTTTTTTGCAATTTCAAATGGCGGTGCAGGCAATCAGGTAAGTGATAGCTCTGGTCATATTGATACTTTCCAAGGCTTTGGAATATTTACTGGATCTACTAGAGTAAACTTAATTACCTCAGAAGAATCTTATCAGTCTTTAAAAGCGATGGATTCTGATAGTAATTTCCGCAGTGCTAATACCGATTCATCAACAAGATATAACATGACTGACGGCAATGATACGCTAATGGTTAGCGAAGTTAAGCATAACACTATAGTTGATATGCTGAAAGGCGATGATGCAATTGTATTGAACGGACATGCAGCTTTCTATAATGTAGAACATTTTAAAGATGCTTATATTATTATTGACGGCAAGCAATATCAAACTGGCGGCAGCTATTTAATTATTACAGACGACAATGGCAATCAGATGTATGTGTTTAATGCTAATCTTGATGATATTAAATCGGGCGGCGTTTTCAACTATGATGATGAAGGTAATATTTCTAGCAGCGGCTATAAACAGCATCAAGATAGTTATGATAGCTCTAAGCCTGTAGAAAACGCTGATAATCATCCAAAACCAGATCATAGTCATTCTAATGATGGCTATTCTAATGGCAGTAATGGTGTTAGCTCGTATTCTTCTGGACTTGGTGTCGGTGATGATTTGGTGCTTGCAGATAATAATCATGGTCATGATAGCTTTAACAATCTTCCTTTTGAATTAGTTGAAGATACTAGCTTAGGCTTGCATTATGATGATGAGTTTAATGTTGATAATATTCATCATGATAGTCTTGAAACCAATGTGAATAATGCTTTAGATGATTTAAGTATTCAAGTTGCCGGCGGTGAAGGTGCATCGCAAAATCAAGAGATTTCTGATAACGATTTAAGCGATATTCTTAACCAAACCTTCACTAACGAAAATGATGATTTAGACAATCTTAATCTTAACTTAGATTCTAGCAATAACAGCATTGATGTAAGCGCGATCAATGAAAACCTTGTTGAAGAAACTACTCTTCAAGAAAGCGATATCGACAGCTATAAAATGGAATCTGAAAGAAATGAAGATGGCACTCTAAAAATCAATCACCATAATAATTCCAACGGTAATAGTGGAATGGGTTCTTTATAGCATCTATTTTTACACCTCATGCTTAATAGTATGGGGTGTAAAATTCTTACAAGTCTTAAATACGGCATGCTTATTTTTATGTAGAATGCCTTTGATTTTTTTACATTATTATATATTAATTTCACAAAAACAATTGTCTTTTACATAGACTTCAGCTATACTAAAATAGTCCAAGAATGTTAATTTAAATTAAGGTGTTTTTGTGAAAAGAAGTAATACCGCTAATGTAGATCCGAGAACTATTAATTTTGCTGATGTTAAAAAAAGATTAGAAGATAAAATTGATAGAATTAATTCTTATCAACCAAAAAAAGGTTTTAAAGAAGCTCCTAGAGCTGGCACAGCAGGGTTAAATAGCAATAGTCAACCTCAAAATAATCCTAGTCGCTTTTCTGCTAGTCCGCAGAATGATGCTGGGTTTAATCCCAACCGTTTTTCTGCAAATCCGCAAGGTGATAGCGGTATGCCGCAAAGCAGTGGCTCTGGGTTTAATTCTAATGCTGCACCGCAGTCTGATTTTGGCGGTTCGCAGGGTTCTGGAGCTGGAGGCTCACAAAATCCTTTCAGCAGACAGTCTGGAAGCGGATATGGTTCGCATGGAAATGATCCTTTTGGCAGAAAATCTTCTGCAGGTCAATTCGGGGATCGCGGCTCTTATGGCGAGGAAGCAGATGCCGGTAATAGAGGCGGTATGGGTGCTTGGAATCGCGGCGGAGCGGCAGAGGCTGGTTCGCAAGGGGAATCTCGATACGGGCAGAATGCCTTAGGTGCTGGTGGAGGATACTCTGAGGGCAGAGAAAATCAATCTGAAATTCAAAGAAAATTAGATTTTCTTGAGCAGGAAAGACTTAGCGATTTAAGAAATCGTGCCAGTGATTCGAAACTATCTTACCTAGCTGATAGTTTAGGTAAAATAGAGGGCAGATTAGATAATCTGCAAAATCCTCCTGTAGGTCAAATGGATGTTTCTTTAGAAATTATCCAAAGAAAATTAGACAAATTAGAACAAGATAGAATTGATTCACTTCGCAGTAAAATTGAACAAGAAAGAGCTAGAGAGTTAGAAAAATCTATTGAGAAACTTGGAGCTAAAATTGAAGATTCTTACATAGCCGGTAATACTATCTATAATAAAGGACCATCAGACTTAGAACTTATTCAAAGAAAATTAGATAAATTAGAACAAGATAAGTTAGACGCTTTAAAGTATAAACTTGAAGAAGATAGATCTTCTGAGATTGTCCGTAATTTAGAAAAAATTGAATCTAAATTAACAAGCTCGGTAGATAAATCTGCCTTAGATAAAGCCGCCTACTTAGAGGCACTGTCTAAGGAAGATCTGCTAAGAAAAATTGACAAATTAGAGCAAGATCGTATTAATGATATTAAAAATCTTGTGGAACAAGAAAAAGCAATGCTTATTAATAAGCAGATAGAAAAACTAGAATCTAAACTAGAGCAGGCTTTATCTAATTCTGCAGGAGAACGAACTTCAGCAGAAGCCTCAGCGGAACTTGCTAAGAAACTAGAAAGAATAGAACAGGCTAAAATTGAAGAAACACGGGCAAGAAAAGAAGAAGAAAAACTTTTGGCGCTTAGCAGAAGTTTAGCTAATATCGAATCTAAATTAGGGGAAAAGCAGGTAATAACTACTCCTCCTGATGTCATGAGAGATTTCTTAAATGTTGTTGCCGACAGATTGCAAAGATTAGAGCAGGAAAAATATGCTGAGCCTGTAAGCACAACTAATTTAGAAAGAAGTTTGGCAAGTTTAGAATCTAAAATAGAAAAAATATCGTATCCAGATGTAAGCCATAAAATGGATTCAAGATATGCAGCACTTTTAGAGGGAATTGAAAGAAAGCTATCAAGATTAGAACAAGATAAGGTTGATGAATATAAACAAAGGAGCGAAAGTGATAAAATCTCAGAGCTTAGCCGAAGTTTAGATAGAATCGAGGGTTCTATAGCTAATAATAGGATTGCCCCATTTTCTACAGGTGTAGAAGGTGACGGTCTTGGAAAAAAGTTCGATAAGCTAGAGCAGGATATTCGTTCTAGCTTAGAAAAAGAGAAAATATCTAACTTGCAAAGAAGTTTAGATAAGATAGAAACTAAGCTAGATTTTGATTCTAAAATACCGCCGTCTTATACGGCTGGTAGCGAGCTTTCTAGCGCTTTTGCAGAGTTGTCTAAAAGGTTAGATAATTTAGAGAAAAAAAGAGCAGAAGATATTTCAGCCAAAGAAAACTCTACTGATGATTCTAAATTAACGGCAATCTTAGAGAAAATAGAGAATAAAATTCAAGCCGCTGCAGGTGATAATCAAAAAGATAAAAAAGATTTTTTTATTGAAGAAATTCAAAGAAAAATTAGTGCTTTAGAAGAATCTAAAGCAAAAGATTTATTATTAAATGCCGAAAGAGAAAAATTTAATAATCTATCTAATTATGTGGAAAAATTAGATTCCAAAATCAATGATATAGCTTTATCTGGATCTTCTAATGCTAAGCCAACAGATGATGTGGCTCGTTTGGCGGATAAAATTGCTAAGATTGAAAAAAATAGAATTGAAGAAACTAAAGAAAAACAAAATTTAGAAAGATTTAATAATCTATCTAATTATATGGAAAAATTAGATTCTAAAATCAACAGCCTTTCCTCTGCTAATAACAGCTTGCAGCCTTCATCTGAGATAACGCAATTAGCTGACAAGATTGATAAAATCGAGCAGAATCGTCTTGAAGAAATTATAGCAAAACAAAAGAAAGATCATCTCGCTAAGATTGATTCTAAATTAGAAAAAATTGAAACTAAATTATTAAATCAAGAAACTTCAGGTAATAATCCTGCTGCCAACTTAGGATTAGATAATCTTCATAGAAAACTAGAGAAACAGCAAGATAAAATTAGTGAACTGCAAGCAAAATTAGAGCAGGAAAAATTTGCTTCACTAACCCGTCATTTGCATAGTTTAGAGCAAAAAATTGATGCTAAAAATATAGCTGGTAAAGATGCCGGCAGCCCTGCCCTTGAAAATATATCAAGAAAAATTGATAGTTTAACAGTCAAAGACGATAGCAGCTCCTTATTGCAGGATATTAAGAATCACTTAAGCAATTTAGAATCTAAAAAAGATGATGCTCATTCTAAAATTCTTTTAGAAATTAAAAATCATCTTCATGGTTTAACGCAAAAAAATAGCGATATAAATAATCCTATTCTTTTAGATATTAAAAACAAGATAGATAGTTTAAATTCAAAAGATGATGATTCTAATAAATTATTATTTATAGATTTACAGAATCAAATAAATAATTTGGCACAGCAGAAAGATGATGCCAACAATTCCTTGTTGCTCGATATTAAAAATAAGCTGGATAATGTCAATTTTAAAAATACTGAAGCAGTAGGATTAATCTTAACCGAGCTGAAAAACGCTTTAGTCGGTCAAAAAATACAAACAGCTGAGTTTCCGCAAAGCAAGGCATTAACAGATATTAATCATAAGCTAGATAGTTTATTGGTTCAAAAAAATGATAGCAGCAATTCAATTCTTGAAAATATTAGTGAACGTTTAGCTAATTTAGAATCACAAAAAAACTTGAATTCACAAAATGCAATTTTGGTTGAAATTAAAAGCCATCTTGATAAACTGCACGATAAAATTAATGCTAATGACAACAAAGATTCTTATTTAAAACTTGATGCTAGTATTTTAGATAATATTAATAACCGCTTAGATAACCTAATTTCTAAAGGAAGCGATTCTAATACGCCGTTGCTGTTGGAATTAAAAAACAAGTTGGATAGTTTAAGTTCTAATAATAATGATTCTAACCGCTCATTATTAATAGATTTACAAAATAGATTGAATAATCTTTATCAGCAAAAGAATGAGGCTAGCAATCCAATTTTATTAGAAATTAAAAGCCAGTTGGAAAAAAATGACAATAGCAATAATGCGGTGCTAAAAGAAATCAGCAGCCGTATAGATAATTTAGAATCTAAAAAAAACGATTCTAGCGATAGAATGCTTATTGAAATAAAAAATAATTTAGAGCAAAGCAATAAGTTTAATAACTCTATTTTTAAGGAAATAAGCGAACATTTAAATAATTTAAATTCGCATACTGGCGATAGCCATAATTTACTTTTAAGAGATATTCAATCTCGGCTAGATAATTTAAGTATTAAAGTTAATGAAGCTAAAGATTCATATGCAGGTATGAAGCTGCAGGATAATTTGTATTCTGCCTTAGAACACATAAAAAATAAGCTGAATAGCCTGCTTCCAAAAGAAAATAATCATAATCTGTCTGCAGATATTAAAGATTATCTAAAAACCATAACTCTTCCAAAAGAAGACATTAATAACGAGCTTTTGAAAGAGCTTAAAAATAAATTAGATAAGCAGGATATTTTTAATAATTCTATTTTAATTGAATTAAAAAATATTTTAGAAAATCTTAAATCACAAGGCAGCAATGCTGAGAACAACTCGTCCTTAGCAGAAATGAACCGCACTTTGGAAAGGGTGTCTTTACAAAACAACAATAATCTTATTGCTATCCTTAGTGAAATAAAATCTAATCTCGATTCAATAGAGGAAAAAAACAAAAATATTAGCGCTAGTGATATTAATACTAATATTTTATTAGAACTTAAGTATAAACTAGACAATCTCGGACATAAAAATCATGATGTAAATAGTTCTGCTATTGCTGAAATTAAAGACCTTTTAGAAACAAATAATTATACAGACAGCGCTTCTCTAAGAGAAATATCTAATCGTTTAGATAAACTAGAATCGCAGAAAGATGCAGAATCACAAAATACAATTTTAGCTGATATTAAAAACCGCCTAAGTAATTTAGAATCTAAAAAAGGCGATTCTAGTGAAATATTACTTTTAGAAATTAAACATAAATTAGATAATTTAAATATTAAAGATGAAGATTCTAATAAACTATTATTAACAGATTTACAAAACAGAATAAATGCACTTTACCAGCAGCAAAGTAATGTAGATAACACAGTTCTTTTAGAAATCAAAAATAAGCTAGATAATATCAGCTTTAAAAACCATGATAGCGTTGGTTTATTATTGGCAGAGCTTAAGAATACTCTAAACGGGTTAAAACAGCAGAATACTAATGCTGCTAATAATGCCATATTGAATAAGTTAGAAAATTTTAATAAGCAAGACAGTAATCCTTTATGGCTGGAAATTATTCAAAAGTTGAATGACTTGAATGCTAAAAATTCTGATAATTCTAACTATAATTTGCTGTTAGATATTAAAAATGCTTTAAACAGTTTAGTTTCTCAAAACAGCAATAATAATAATTTATTATATGTAGAGTTAAAAAATAAACTAGATACCCTTAATTTATCTAAAAATGATGCTAATAATGCTTTGCTATTAGAAATTAAAAACCAGTTAGATAAACAGAAATTTCAAAACAGTATTTATATAGATAAAGACTCTCCTGCACCTAAAACTGAAATACTGCTAAAACAAGAGGAAAATAACAAATTAGACGGTTATCTTCTTAATAAAAATAACGAAAAGCTAGAAGATATTGCCGTAAACCTGCTGAAATTTAATAACGATATTAAAAATCTCTCGAATAATGTAAATAATAATTTGCAAGAAAGGATTATTACACTTTTAAACAATATTCATGATAAATATCTTGATAAAATTTCGCAGATAGAATCTTCTATGCGGTTAATGCTTCAAAACGACAATGATATTAAAGGCTATATCTTAGAACAAGAAATGGCAAATGCAGAAATTTCTAAACTAAAAAATCAGCTTGCTGCTGAAAAAGATATAGCTCAACGCAGTTTTTTACTAAATGAAATCAGTAAGCTTAAGTCGGCAGATTCTAGCGATAAAAATTTATCTAATAAAAGCGAACTTATTTTAAGTGAAATTCGCAATCAGCAAGATGCTATTAAGAAGTCTATTGAAACACTTCCTTTACTAGCTGCCGGAGAAAAAGACTCACCAATAATAGAGGATATTAAAAATTTACTTACCGAGGTTAACGCTCGAAGCAAAGCATTGAATGATAGTTCAGAGGTTGAGAAAAGGAACTTAGAAAGCATCACTGAAAAAATGAATTCATTCTTTGATGAAATATCTAAAAAATTTCTTGCGATACAATCTTTGTCATTAAACGGAGAAAATGATTCCTCTCCAATAATAGAGGATATTAAGAACTTACTTACTGAAGTTAATACCCGCAACAAAGCATTGAATGATAGTGCAGAAGTTGAGAAGAAAAATTTAGATAACATTGTTGAAAAAATGGATAAGTTTTTTGCATCAATTGCTAAAATTGAAGAAGTTATAGCTAAAATTGTCAACAGTGAAAGTTTGGGTGAGAAATATAAGCAATCATTAGAGGAAAACTTTGTTAAACTAAAAGAAGATAATTCCAAAATTATTGAAGGATTAAAAAATAATACACAGCAGTCTAACCTGCTTTCAGAAAAAACAGATCTGCTGTTAGATTCTTTAAGAAAAGATATGCAGCATATTTCTCAAACAGAGCAGAAATCTATCATCGGCGAATTTACTAATTTAAGAGGGATTGTTTTAGAATTTAAGAACTTTATTAAAAGTCATGAAGATGACAAATCTTATACGCAAACCTCAGCAGATAAATTAGTTTCTAATTTAGATAATATTGCTGCACTTCAAGAAGAAACTTTATCTTATTTTAAATCTTTAGATTCTAAAATGGCAAATAGTTTAGTGGATTTGCAAAAAAGCTCTACACATGGCTATAACAGCATTTTATCTGAAATTAAATTATATTTGGAAGATACAGCTAGCCGCACACAGTATTTTAATCAGCTGAAAGATAAGCTAGACCAAAACAACTTAGTAATTACAGAGTTTTTAAATAAATTAACCAATGCCGATAAAGAAATGTTGGGCTTTAGCGGAGAGTTTAAAATTGGTTTAGAGAGTTTATCTAACACTATGGCTTCGCTTTTATCAATTAATAATAAGCAAACCGTTGATTTATACGACCTTATTGGTAAAACAGAAAAATTACTGAGTGAAGAGCCTGCTCAAGAAATTAAAAAAAAACTTGAAGAAATTAAGTCGTTACAAAAAAATGTTGCAATATCTTCACAGCACTTAACAGAAAAAACAAAAGAAATTGAAACTACCGTTGGTAAATCTGTAGATTTGCTGCAAGATAATCTTAATACCTCTAAAGCAGAAATGGCCGATTTAATTAAAGATACTTTAGAAGATTCTACTAATAAAATTACTGGCATGCAGCAGAGTATATCTAATTTAACCAACAATGTTGATATGGTATTCGCTGGTGTAAATGTTATTAATAACACTACAGGGGCAATTCAAGATAAAGTAATTGGACTGCAGAATGATGTATTAACGGCGCAAAAAGATATTAATGCTAATACGCAGAATCATGCGGAAAACTCGCTTAATAAATTACAAGATTTATATCACGAATTATCAAATGTAGATAGCAGTGTAAAAGTTCTTAAATCGGGACTTGAAGATATTAAAACCGAGGTTAGCGAAAATAAATTTTATCAAAAAGAAGTTTCGCAGCTGGTAAAATTAGTGCTGTCATCATCAGATTTAGATAATATTAATTTTGCTGCTACTGTAAATAATATGCTAGATAAAGTAGCTGTTATAGACATTCAGCAGAAAAATTTAGAAAATTTAATTAATAATTTTCAAAAAGAAATCCAGCTGCATTTATCGCCATTTGTTATTGATAAAAATTTTGCTGAGAATTTTAATAAATTTGTCAATTTTAATGCTTCAAATATAAAAAATCTTAAAGACAGTATTAAATCTTTTAACAGCGATTTAAATATTTATCTAATGGAAGATAGCATTATGACCAATGAGCAGTTGGTAAATTTATTAACATCATTTGAAGAAATTCTTAATTTCCAAGATGATTTTTTTAAAATTTATTCACTTAACAGCGAAAATTTAATGAATTTTGCTAAAAAAACTGAGCAGAAAATCTCTAAGGTAGATGTGAATGCTGCAAATAAGATTCACCACCAAGTTAAGCAGGCAATTGTTGAAATTTCGCCGAAAAACAAAGAGGCAGAATTAGCCGGCATGGTTGCCGAAAATAATGCTAAAAATTCAAAAAAAGTAGATTTATTAGCAAATATGGACTATCTTAATAAAGAGATAACAAAGAAAACTACAGCTGATTAATTCTCAATTAACTATAAAATAAGTGGTATCATGACTAAAGATGATTTAAAAAACCAAGAAAAAAAAGATTCTCTGGATTTAAAAAACAGCGTAGAATCTAAAGAAAATTCAGGGGAAGAAAATCCTGCGCCAACGAGTTTTAACATCGGGGCGGCTCCAACTATAGATTTAGAGAATACTGAAACTAAGCAAGAAAAGCCGTTGGCTGCAGAAGTCTTAACTGTTAAAGAAACTGCTGCTCCTTCAGAAAATCCTTTAGCCGTAGAAAAAATAGAGGAAGGTAAAGATTTTAACGAAGAAGCTATGCCGCCTAAAGCAGAAGATAAGAAAAAATTCCTTAAAATTGCCTTTGAAAGAGTTCTTCGTAATTTTGATAAAAATGTCAGCGAAGAAATTTTATATTCAGGAACTCCCATTCAAGATGGGGTTATATCTACATCTGATATAATAAGTATTGCCCGTAAAATTGGGTTGAATGTGGAAATGCGTAGAATTAATATCTTAGATATTAAAACTGGTCCTTGCATTTTAATGCTAAAAAATAGTGCATCTTATGTTTATTTAGAAGATGCTAATGGCTTTAATCCTGAAACCGGCATGGAAGAAGAATATAAGCCTGCAGAAATTATTAAGGAGTATATAGGCTATGCACTGTTCTTCTTTGAAGAAGATTTAACCGTATCTACTTTTGTAAAAAAAACCAGCTTTCTGTTTAATTCTTTATCTAATTTTAAGCCAATATTTATAGAAATTTTAGTAATCAGTTTTTTTATTAATATTTTTGCTATTGTATCGCCGTTTTATACAATGAATATTTATGATAGAATTGTGCCGAATCATGCCATATCTACGCTTTTTGTGCTATCTTTTGGGATGATATTGGTATATCTATTTGATTTTGCTTTTAAGCTAATAAAAGCCTATCTTACCGATTATATTTCTTTAAACATAGGCAATGAGGTAGATCAAGTTCTGCTTAATAAATTGCTGGCAATTAAAGCACCCGGAACTAATATGAGCAATGGTGCAAAAACTGCGCTTTTTAAAGAACTTTCTATGGTTAGAGAATTCTATTTTTCACGCTTTATTCCTATGCTGATTGACTTGCCGTTTTTATCACTGTTTTTCTTGCTATTATTATTTATTTCACCGTGGATTGCTTTAGTGCCATTTTTAGCTTCCATTTTTATTTTCGTAATCAATATTCTTATGCAAGTTCCTATGCAGAATACTTACTATAAAATGATGACAGAAGACGCTAATCGCACCGGCATGCTGGTTGAGGTAGTAGGCGGCACTGAAAGTATTAAAATTTTTAATGGCATCGGCAAGGTTTTACATAAATGGAAAAGAGTGTTAGATACATCTTACCGCACAAATTTTTCTTATAATCTTTGGGTAAATATTGCCTCAAATTCCTCTATGGCAATTATGAATATTGTAACCGTTCTTGTAGTAATTGTCGGGGTGTTTGAAATTTCTTCTAATGCAATGACTACAGGGGGCTTAATTGCTGCCACCACTGTTTCTTCAAGAGTAATGTCAACAATTATTGGTTTTTCTGGCATGGTAGTGCGCTATCGTTCTATTCAAAATACTCTTAAACATTTGGAAAAAATTATTAATTCTCCAATGGAAGATGAAACCGAAAATAATGGTAAAAAAGGACCGTTTAAAGGAAATATTGTTTTTAAAGATGTTTCATTCTTCTATCCCGGCTTGCAAGCACCAATTTTAAATAAATGTAATTTGAACATTCAGGCTGGTTCTAAAGTTGCAATTATTGGAAAAACCGGTGCAGGTAAATCAACAATTACGCGGCTGCTGTTGGGGTTAGATTTCCATAATAATGGTGAAATCTTAATTGATGATATTGATATTAATTACATTCATGTTAATGAGTTGCGCCATAATATTGGTTTTATGCCGCAGAAATCTTACTTTTTTCAAGGAACTTTGCGGGAAAATATCCTTATGAGCAATAACGAGGTCAATGAAGAGCAATATCAGCAGGCTTGTGAAATGGCAGGAGTACCTTTGGTAACTAAGCTATCTCATAAAGGCGATGATATGATTATTCAAGAAGGCGGGAAAAATCTTTCAGGCGGACAGCAGCAGATTGTAGCGCTTGCCCGGGCAATTATCAACAATCCGCCGATTGTTATTATGGATGAGCCAACTAATGGCATGGATACATCTCTTGAGGCGGTTTTTATGGAAAATACCAAAAATTATGTTAAAGATAAAACCTTTATTTTGATTACGCATAAACCATCGCAGCTTTCTCTTGTGGATAGGGTGATTTTAGTTGACAATTCAACTGTAGTAATAGATGATACAAAAGAAAAAGTAATAGAAATTCTTAACAAAGGCAGGAAAGCCTAGTGTTAAATAAAATAATATGGACTAAAATATGGATAAAATAATATGAATCTTTCTAAATTTCACTATCAATTGGTAGTTTTCCCCATCTTTTTATTTGTGATGGTATTTATGCTGTGGGCAAGCCTTATGCACATTGGCGAGTTTGTGCGCGGCTATGGTAAAATTGTGCCATCGGGTCAGGTGAAAAAAGTGCAGCATTTAGAAGGGGGAATTATCTCAGAAATTCTTGTGAAAGAAGGAGAGCAGGTTCGTGAAGGACAGGTAATTTACCGCATTAGAAATGAATTTGCCATTTCTAATTTAAGTGAATTACAGATTGACCTTAATTCTAAATTGGCTTCGGAGTCAAGGTTGCGTGCTGAATTAAGCGGTGCTGAAGAAATTCAATTCCCTGCACAAATAACTGAAAAATTTCCGAACATTGTTGATAACGAAAAAAGACTGTTTTTGCAAAGAAAATCTAACTTTAATAACTCTATTAGAGTGTTAGAGCAGCAGACAGAGCAAAAAAGATTGCAGCTGCAGGAAGATAGAGCAAAAAGTAAAAACTTAAATATTCAGTATGATTATGCTAGAGAACAGCAAAAAATTCTTGAAAGACTGGTGCAAAGCGGAGCAGGATCGCAAAAAGAATTAATTGATTCTAAGCTAAAAACACAAAATCTTTTAACCGAGCTGGAAGATACTCAAAATAGAATGCTTACTAACCAAAAAGCTATTGAGGAATCGCAATCAAGGGTAGAAGAAGCCAAAACAAAATTTTTAGTAGATGTGCAAACGGAATTATCTAATGTGCTGGTTGCCATTGAAAAACTTAAAGAACAAATTAGCGCTAATCGTGATAAAGTATTAAGAACCGATATTGTTTCTCCTGTAGATGGCGTGGTTAAAACCATGTATTATAATACCATTGGCGGTATTATTAAACCAGGGGATACAGTGGCGGATATTATTCCATCTAACGAAATTTTACTAATTGAAGCAAGAATACAACCGCAAGATAGAGCTAGAATTTGGCCTGGTCAAAAGGTAAATATTAAGGTTACTGCTTACGATTCAAGCATTCATGGACAGCTTCTTGGGGTAATATCTGATATTAGTGCGGATACTTTCCTAGATGAAGGCACTAGACAGCCGTATTATGCCGTAAAAGTAGAGTCTAATGTCCGCGGTTTTGGTAGCGGCAAACCTCTGTATCCTGGCATGGTTGCCGAGGTTGATATTGTCGCCGGCGAACGCACCGTAATGAGCTACCTAATGAAACCAATATTGAAGATTTTTGATACTTCATTGACTGAGCCTTAATGGGTGAGAGAAAAGAGGAATTAACTTAGTTAATTCCTCTTTTAATATCTTAAAATAGTAATAATTTTATTTAATAAAATTAAGGTAGTTTGTCTTTTAACTCAATTAATGTTTTTATAATAGAGAATAGTTGATCGGTTTTTTCAAATGGTATTTCTAATCCTTTGTGTAATCTATTCCCTTTTCCTGTATATGACTGAAACTTTATATAAAAACCACTACCATACCAATCTTTATCGGAATTAATAGTTCTTCTATCTATTAAAGTTATTCTAGCATTTATTAATTCTGGATAATCAGCACCATCTAAATAGTATTGCTTGCTTCCATCTTGTTTTAAGCTCTTTGACATTCATTTAACCTCATTCTATTTTAAATCAGTAATATAATTAAAAATGTTGTTTAATTCTTCTACTAATAATGGCTGAATTATTTCTTCACCGGAAGATTGAGACTTGTGTTCTTGCTTAAAAATTGATATATCATAGAATTTTTTTACATGAATCATTACCCATTTTTTCTTTTTTTCCTGAGTATCTAAGTAATCATTATCCGGAATAAATTTTTCTTTATATAATGTATCAAGTATAGGAATGCTGCTTAAATCAATAAATTCACCAAATATACTTGGAGGCAAAACAACTTGCCCTATGTATAATAAATTGTTTCCCTTATTAACAACTAATAAATTACCTCTTTTCATATTATTAAAACTATAACTTTGATTCCAACCATAAACAGCATAATTATTAGAGATACAATCTTCAAATAACTTATCATTAATCTCTGAATCCTGTGTTGGTTTAAGACCACATTTAAAAACTTTTTCATGTCCCATTTTTTATTTCTCCTTTATTAATTTAAATACTCTTAACCTCAATTCTACCCCCCCCATGCTGGGGAAGTCAAGGATTTATTTAGTGTTAAGGATGATTATGTAGATTATAAAGAGAATTCTGATATAAAATTTTCAATCTTTTAAGAATAGATTGTATGGTTTAAAAAAGAAGATTCTCATGTAATATTTTAATAAAATTAAAACAGCATATGCGAATCTTTGTTTAAAAGAGGCTGTATTTGTTGGTTAAAACAAATACAGCCTATAATCTACGGCAACCTCCTTATTTATTTGTTATATATTTGTATTTACCATAGATTATATTTTTAATATATAGATAAATGAGTCTTAATGCAATGGATTTTTTCTATTGTAGGTTGAATACAAGGGGTATGCAATAGTAATTATAAGTTAAATATAGTTTTTAGTAGGTGTTTTATGATATAGATGCAGTTTTACTAGAGAATCTTCACGCAGCAAACAGCTTAAGAGAAGCATTCTTAATTTTATTATTGCTGTTGATGCTCTTAAAGATTCTTATACTAAAAATTATCATTAGCATCTAGTAAAAAATCGGCAATAACTAAGGCACACATTGCCTTTACTATAGCAACTCCGCGAATGGCGACACAGGGATCATGTCTTCCTTTAATTTCTACCGTGGTATTTTCGCCGAGGGAATTAATAGTCTGCTGCGGCAAACCAATGGAGCTTGTGGGCTTCATGGCAATTTTCATAGTAATATCGCTACCGCTAGATATTCCGCCTAGTATTCCGCCATTGTGGTTAGATGAAAATCTCACCTGCCCATCTTCCACATACATGGAATCATTTGCCTGTGAGCCTTTCATTTTAGTAATGTTAAATCCTTCACCAAACTCTAAGCCTTTCACAGCGGGAATACTAAAAATAGCTTCAGCCAGTTTGGCATTTAGCTTATCAAATACTGGATTACCAAGCCCAGGAGGGTAATTTTTAATATGAATATCAATTGTTCCGCCAACAGAATCCTTATCGGCAATAACTTGTTGTAATATTTTATCCCATTTTTCTATTACATTACGGTCGGCGGCAAAAAAAGGATTCTGTTTGATGTAGTTATAATCAAGATTATTATAATCCATAGGAGAATCGTAAATGCTGCTTAAGAAGCCATAGATTTTAATATTAAATTTTTCTAAAATTTTATAGGCAATTGCAGAAGCAGCAACTCTTGATACAGTTTCTCTGGCGCTGCTGCGTCCGCCGCCGCGAGTATCGCAGTGCTTAAATTTAGCATGCCAAGTGTAATCTGCATGAGAAGGGCGGAAAGTTTGGGTTAGATTATCGTAATCAGCAGATTTTGTATCTTTATTAAAAATTATCATGGCAATAGGAGTGCCAAGAGTTTTTCCCTGATAAATTCCGCTAAGGATTTCTACAGTATCTTCTTCCTTACGAGGTGTAGTATATGGGTTTCTTTGAGAACTTCTTTCTTTAACAATATTTTGAATATATTCTTGGCTTATTTCTAATCCTGCAGGGCAGCCATCAATCACTGCTCCCATAGCTGTGCCATGGCTTTCCCCAAAAGTTGTAATTTTTAAATTTTTGCCAAACCCATTTGAAGACATGATTTTACCGTTTATTTAAAAAAATCTTGCCATTATTATAAATGCTAATTTTGATTCTTACAATTACTTAACTTTATTTAGTTTATATAAATCACGCACTTTATACCAAACAGGGTCAATGCCTTGCTCTATGTATTTTTTACCAATGTATCCACCGCCGTAAATTGAGAGATGTATGCCACCAATATCGTATAAAGGGTTTGTTCTGTCTTTATACTGGCAAGTTTTATCAGAGCAAAGCACTTTATTAAAATCTACAAAATAGACATTCGGATATTGTTTAGCTAGGTTTTTTAAATATTTATTAATTGAGGTAACCTTCTGATTTAATTCACTATTTAAATCAAGACGATTAAAATCTATCAAAGAATAAGAATTAATAATCGCTTGAATATCTATTTTATCCATATAGTAAACATTAGCAACTATGATAATCATTTTTACTTTTTGACTAAGTTTTTTTATAGTATAGCTTAAGTCGTCCATATTAGTATCTATCCACCTTGAGGATAGAATTACAATATCTAAGTTATGATTATTTATGTTTTTATAAATGAATCTTAATGCTTCATAACATTTAGGCGTCCTTATATCTGGAATGTTCTTGTTATCTAAATTAAACACTCTGCACCGACCTATATTAATAAAACTAAAGCCAAGGGTTTTAGCAACTTCATTAACAGTCATAACATAATGAGAAGCATTACTATCGCCCCACATTATTATATTTGGGTATTTATTGTTACTATATTGCGGAGCTACACAGTCTTCTATCTGATAGAGTGCTGTTGTGCTATCATCATAACATAAAAATTTAGGCTTGTTTATTGCGTTAACTGAAAGAGGCAAGAGCTGTTCAAATTTAAGGATATTATGCTTAGAGTAGTGGCGGTAGGTTTGAAAAATACCAAAAGGAATGGCGATAAAAACAAGCAATAGAATTAAGAAATTCCATTTAAGTTTCAAACAAGGCTGCTCTACAAATTTATACGATAACCAGCCTAAAAGGATAGAGGCAAAGAATATTGGCAGTGCATGCAGCAGAGGAATATCTTGAAGTCCGGCAAAAAAGTTATGGTAAAGAGCAACTAACAGCCAATGATACAAATATATAGAAAAAGACCATAAACCAATAGCAATAAATACTTTATTTTCTAATATCTTATGGATAATTCCTTTATTGTAAACACTGCCTATTGCAATAATTAAGCCAGCAGGAACAATGGCTAGTAAAGAATATCCATTAGGAAGTTTAAATTTTTCACGGACAAATATCACAGAAATTAAAATTAGGACTAAACTTAGGCTAAGCAAAGTGTTGGCAATATATTTATTATTAAGCCAAGATAATTTATTTTTAAACACCAAGTAAGCAACAATAGAGCCTAAAAGTAAGGAGAAAGCACGGGTGTGGAGCATATAGTAAGATAACATCAGATCTATTTTAGAATAATGAATTGCCGAAGCTAAAGATAGCACAAATAATATTGTAAAAATATGAATAAAATATTTTCTTTTAGCAATCAAAATAATGAATGGAAAGAATAAATAAAATTGAGCTTCAATTCCTAGCGACCATAGGTGCAGGAAAATATTGGTATTAGTATCGGGAGCAAAGTATGAGTAATCTAAAAATTTGTAAAAATAAATATTTGCAGCACCAATGGCAGAGAACATTGCCTCTTTTCCTACATTGGGTAATTCTTTAAAATCAACCACAACAAAGGCTATACCACATGATAGCAATAAAAATACTATCAATGCCGGCCATATTCGCAGAAGTCTTCTTCTATAAAAATTTATTAGAGAGATGGATTGTGTAGATGTTTCTTCCTTAAGTAAAATTGAGGTGATTAGGAAGCCAGATATAACAAAAAATATATCAACCCCTAGATACCCCCCCCCTAGGATATTGGGGCTTATGTGAAATATAACCACAGCTACAACGGCTATTGCCCGCAGTGAGGTTATATCGTTACGAAATCTTTTCTCTGTCATATAATTAATATTCTCTTTTGGACTATTAATTATACGACACTACAATTTTTTTGCAAGGCTTTCTATAGAAGTGTCTATTAATTTTTTATGCTGAGGTTCACCTATATTTTTATCGATATGGTTTAAAACCCCATCTAAACTTCTATGGATAATATCTTTTTTATGATTAAGTATAGAAGAGTGGTATTGAATATCTAAATAATTATTAAAAGATTCTTTAGACGATTTAGCGCGCAGATTTAACTCAGCTATATATTTTTCGTAATAAGCATCATCTTCATGCTTAATTCTATTAGAATTTTCAGCTAGATTTTTTTCTATGGAAGATCGCTCAAGAGTAACTTCATCAAATAAACTAGAAGCATCATTTAAAACCTCTACGCTATTATCAATTTCACTAGCTACATCGCTAATTTTTTTCTCTAAAATATTATTGATGATTTTGTAAGTAAATTTCACAAACAGAGTCATTGCAATAACAAAACCAATAATTAACCAAAAATGCACATCATAGAAATAGCTAAACATATTGTCCTACGCTTATTTATTCAAATTTAATTTTTCAATAATCATTCCGGAAAGCTGCTTTACATCAGCATCAAAGTCTATCTTAGACGCATAATCTCTTTTCTGCTTTTCAAAACCTTCTAATTTTTCTTGCTTATATTTATCCATTTCGTCTTGCTTATTTTTTGAAAGCTCAGATATTTTTTTTACAAGCATCTCTTTAGATTTGTTAATTTCAGCTTTATACTTAGATTTTATAGCATTAATTTCTTGATTAACTTTATCTATATTTTTCTTGATTTTCATAGATTTTTCTATGTTAGCAAGAATAACATTGCTTCTGTTTACCTTAATACCTTGAGTTTTTCTAATAATAAAATATTTGACGAATAGAAACAAAATACCAAAGTTAATTATTAACCAAAATATTTGCTGAGAGTATTTTGATGTATCAAACTGCGGCAATCCAGCACCTTCTTCCTTAGCAACTTGCTTAACCTCAGTATTTAGAGGCTCGCTTTTAGAAAATACAGTTGCCTCTTCAGCAGATATAACATCAGCTGGGGTAGCAGATACTGATGCCGTAATAAACAACAACGGCAATAAAAATAATAAACATTTAATATTTTTATATTTCATAATTATTTAATTTCCAACTTTTGCAGGAAATAAAAAATTAAATTTAGCTCAATATTTAAGAAACTAAATTTAATTTCTAATTCCTTATTTTTTAACTGAATAAAATAATAAATGCCACAACGAAAGCATATAAACCAGCAGCTTCAGCTAAGGCAAAACCAATAAGGGTATAAGTAAATAAAGTTCCCTTAGCGGCAGGGTTTCTTGACATTTCTGTTACAAGGGCTCCAAACATAACCCCAATCCCTGTAGCCACGCCACCCATAGGGATCATACATAAACCGACAGCTATATATTTTAAACTTGTAGCTATAAGTGCTGCACTATCAAAATCCATGATTAAACCTCTTTTTCTATAATTTATACTAATGTAAATTTACTACTTGATCTAAAAAAATACAAGATAGTATTGCAAATATATATGCTTGAATACAGCTTACTCCTAATTCAAAAATATATAAAAGAATTGTAAATCCTAGCGGCAGTATGCCGAAAAACCCAAGCGCCACTATAAACCCGGCGATAACTTTCATTAAAATATGTCCTGCCATCATATTGGCAAATAAACGGACACCTGTGCTTATTCCTTTTGCCCAAAATGAAATAAATTCTAATACAAACATATAAGGAACTAAAAATATAGGAATTCCCGACGGCAAAAATATTTTAAATATTTTAAAACCATGCAGATATATTCCATAAACAATAGTAATAAGCATTACTAATGCCATCACAGATAATGTAATAACTATTTGGGCGGTAAAAGTAAAAGAATATGGAACTAAACTAATTAAATTTCCTGCAAGAAAGAAAAAGAATATGGTAAAAATAAGCGGAAAAAACTTTTTGCCTTTTTCACCGGGGATATTGTCTCTAACTAAGCCATAAACAAAATCATAACCCGATTCTGTTAAAAGCTGCATTTTATTAGGAACAATACTTGCTTTTTTTAATCCTAAATATGAAAACACTGCAATTATTAGCACTGCAATAGTCATAAAAAGTGCGGAAGTATTAAAGGAAATATCTATTCCATTAACAACAATTTGATTGCCAATGGTGCTAACTCTAAACTGTTCTACTGGTGATTCCATTATAATTTACCCAAATATTTATTTAAGTTTCTCAATCCTGCTATAAAGCCAAGAATTACAAATATTATAAAAAAAATAAAATTAGTGCCAAAAAGTTTATCAAGACCGAATCCAATCGCTCCTCCTGCAATAAAACCGCTAATTAATTCAAGCATGCAGTTCATTGCTATTTTCATTTCGCTAAAACTTATTCTTTCTGCATAAACCATACTAGGCTTTTCCAGCGTAGATTTTTGAGTTTCAGCAATTTTTTCTTCTAAACTTTTTAATTTATTTTCAATCATTTATTTTAAAAGTTTATCAATTTCCCTTTGTATTGCACTATAAGCAGGAGTTCCTACCAATTTAACGCTAGATGCAGTTAAAGGAGATCCTGTTTTTACAAAAAATACTGTCGGCGTTCCTTCAACTTTAAGGTTTTGCAAATAATCCTGCGATTTCTTAATAAACGCCTCTTTAAATTCTTTATTATTTAAAGCAAAATCTATGGATTTTTCTGAAATTCCCATTAATTTCGCATAAACTTTTACATCATTTACAGTTTGTAATTTCGCCTGATTCTCATAAAACACATGAAGCAATTTAAAGAAATCTTCACTGTTTTTAGTTTGATACAATAAAGAATGAGCAAAAAGATTTACTTCACTGCCAAAAGGCACATCCATAAAAACATATTTTACTTTACCGGTATCGATGTAATCTTTGATGATTTTCGGCATAATATCTCTATCAAAATCTGAACAGTGGATACATGCAATAGAGCCGAATTCGTAAATAGTAATAGGGGCATCAGTTTTGCCTAAAAAACGATTATGAGTTTCAATCTGCGAATATAACAAAGTATTGCTGGCTATTAAAACAACTAAAGCAAAAGCTAATTTTTTTAGAATCATAATTTAACCTATCATAAAATGTTTATTGTAATGATAATAAAATTAAAAATAAATAGCAAGTGTAATTGCTGTTTATGTTATAAACTTAATTTCCACAATGCAATTATAACCGAAATAAGTATTTATTTTTGCCATTAAATCATTTTTCTTATGCAGCATAATGTGATTCATAATGCTATTAACCGATCTAACATACAATATGCCTTGATTATTAGTTTTCCATACAATTTTAGACGGCGCTAAACTTTTCCTAACATCAAGCGGCATAATCAGCTGCCAGTCTTCAAGCAGCTTTACAAGATGAATCCCTTTCTTTTCCATAGCGGGCTTGGATAGTTTTTCAATAAAATAAAATAAATTTTTTGGTTCAATCATCTTATAAATCAGTAGTTGTTTAAACGCATTTTTTATTATATTATTAATAATAAAAAAACCATAGTGAATAATGTGCTAATATTAGAAAATTTTAAAGTTGCTAATTTTAAGAATTTTAAAGAATTTAATTTAGATCATCTTAAGAATCTTACGGTATTAATTGGTTCTAACGGCGTAGGAAAATCTAATTTTTTATCAATAATAGACCTTATATCCAGTGCATTTCACGATGGAATCATCGCTTACCTTAGGGCAAAAGGACTTCAGTTTCAAGACTGCATCCATCAATGGAATCTTGAAAGTAAAATCAGTCTGTATTTAAAATTTAAAGATACTGTTGAGAATCTTTCTTATTCCTATGAATTTACTTTAGAATATGAGGTTAACAAAGGCTTTAAAATTATTGATGAAAAATTCACTAATAGCGATGGCACTTCTAAAAGCTATAACAATAAAGATTTTACTGTGCTGAATTTAAAAGGAGGCTTCTCTCTATCGAAAGAAGAACAGATAGTTAAAGATTTTCTCTCAAATGTGGTCGGCTACAGTTTTTACAGCACTAATTTATTTAGTAATACTCTGCAGATTGTTGATAAAAACAATACTAGAACCCTAGAAAGCAATGCTTCTAATATGGCATCGCTGCTGTATTTGTTAAAATCAAAATATACGGTAAGCTATAAAAGAATCGTTGATACATTAAAACTTATAGTTAAATCTTTTGAAGATTTTTATTTCGTGGAAGAAGGGCATAATATCCTCTTAAAATTTAAAATGCAGAATAATAAATACCCGGTTGCGCTTAAGAGTTTATCTGACGGCACAATTAGATTTATTATTTTAAGTTTATTATTAAATTTACCGCTTAACTTAAGGGCTTCGCTGATTCTGCTAGAAGAGCCGGAAGTATCGCTTCACCCTTTAGCCATAGATGTTCTAGGAGATTTAATAGAATCTTATTCGCAGGATTCGCAAATTATGATTGCTACCCAGTCTCCTTATATTTTAAATAAACTAAATATAGAAGATGTTTATGTTCTTAATTATAATGTTGATAAAAACGAGACGGAAATTAAAAACATTCGCAATGGTCAGCTTAAGGAATGGCTGGAAAAATACTCATTAGGCGAGTTGTGGATGATGAATCTTTTCGGCGGAGGTCCTTTATAAAATGACCAAAGAGATAACTCTGGGAATTTCTGTTGAAGGGCAGACAGAGGCTTATTTTGCAAAATATGTCCTTGCCAGGTATTTAAAAAATTTTAATATAAATTTAGCCGATCCTCTAATTCTTGGCGGCAATGTAAATATTCCTAGAATTGAAAGTATTCTTTACTTAATGTCAAGCAACTATGATTATGTTACTACTTTATACGATTTTTACGGCTTTGAGGGGCAGAATATTGGGGAAACTAAAGAAAGCCTCTGTGAACGAATCAAAACCAGCGGTGTTTTAAAAACCCGCAGCAATATTATTCCCTATATTCAAATGTATGAGTTCGAGGCTTTATTATTCTCAGATCTAAATATTTTATGCAAATATATGGATGATGATCCTGCCGTTGTTCAAAAATATATAGAATTATTCCAAGCGAATCTTGGAGGAGCTAAACCAGAGCAGGTTAATAATAGTATTCTTACCGCTCCTTCAAAAAGAATCCATGCAATTTTTAAGCGGTATAAAAAAAGCATTTACGGCTATACAATCGCACAGGAAATAGGGATTCATAAAATTAGAGAAATGTGTCCTAACTTTAGCAATTGGCTTGAAAATCTTATAAATCTAGCGCAAGAAGAAAATTTATCTTAGCATTTTATTCTTAGGACGCACAATTTAATAGCAATAAAATATAAAGATATGGAATTTCTATTGTTAATCTTCTATTTTTTTGTGTATAGTAAAATTTAATTATATTATGTATGAAGAATAATTTATTAAAGGGCGTTAAATGGCAAACTCAGTAACATACAATACAGATGCAATTCAAGTTCAAGATCCTAGAAAAGAAAATGTGGTTATTTACGCACATCCTGGAGATAAAATCAATATAGGTTTTGATATTTCGGCACTTAGAGTTGAGGTTGTGAACGGCGATTTAGTAATTAAAACTCTGGGCGGCGGCAGCATAACCATTGCCAATTATTCAATTATGGCATTGCAAGAAATAGCTCCTTTAATTGTAGATTCGCTATCGCATCAATATGCTTTTGCCGATTTTCTTAACTCTAGCCCAACTGCAGCTGCAGCTATAACTTCAACCGATAATCCAGATTCTTTCGTGGTGAACCGAGTAGTTTCAACGCCGAAATCAGTTGTTTCCGGCGATTACCTTACCAGCGGTGAAACATTTTTACAAAATAATGAATATTCTACAAGAAAATTAGTTGGCATGGTAGATGTTGATGAACAGCATCCCATTTTGGCACAGGATGTCAGCCTGTCTCCTTATATGATGCTAAGATTATATCCAGATGGCGTTGCTCCCTATGATGCTCAGGTTGTTTATAGATATAACGGCAGAACTTTGTTAAATCAAGAAGAGCCAAGCACGCTTCCAGTTATAACTAGAAATACCAACCCTCGTTCTAATCCTATATATGGAACCAAAGAAACTTTCTCTACGCCAACTTTAGAAGATGGCAATGTATTCCAAGTAGTTAATACAATTGCCGGCGGCGGTAATATTGTGGGCAACGATTATTCTGTTTACCAATATAGTCCGCAAGTTTTAGATTATTCTTCTATGGGCGGCAATATTTTATACAGAGCATATACAGGCAATCAAATTGTTAGGGGTTTGCAGTTATATTTAACAGATGCCAATGCTTCACTTAGCAATATCTTAATTCAAAATGTTCCGGAAGGAGTGGTTTTCCAATCTACAGATTCTACAGAAGTTCAGCCTTTAGGCAATGGAATGTTTTTTATACTTCCTAAAGCACAGTCTCAATCCATAGATTTATATTTTGCTTACAACGAAGCCAGTGCTATAGATAGCTATGGCAATCCAATTGGCTTGAAAGATATAATGCAGCAGGTTTCAGTTCAAATTGAGGGTTATAATGCTAAGTATCAGCAGCTGGTATTAGGAAGAACTGAGCTTACTTTAGATTTTAGACAAGTTCGTTCGGACGGAGATCTTAATAACTTTTCAATGTATAATACTTATACCTATTCAACGCTTTTTGATCCTCTTATCGTTCGTGCAACTCATTTTGATGATGATGTTTACGGCGGTGTTGTAAATCATACCTATGATACCTTAGACGGCAACGATACTTTCCACAGCGGCACAGGAAACGACACCGTATATTTAGGAGAAGGTGATGATACCTATATTTACAACTGGGGAAATGACTGGGCAGACGGTAAAGCAACTATGGGCAGCGCCGGCAATCCGCAAATGGTAGGGGTTGATGCCATTAGATTCGATCACAATGCCTATACTTATGCCAATGGAAATTATGTTTTTAATTCAGCTATTGCTATTAGCTTTAATAACGGTGTAGTTCATGTTAAAAACACGGCAGTGAATCCTTCTGGGAAAGTTGATAACTCTAATTCAACATTTCAAAACTTTGATGAATTATATTTAGAAGAAGATACAGGTGTATCGGCTAATCAAAATAATACTATAGATATTAGCTCTACTGCAGGGTTTAGAGGTTTTAAAATTTATAGTGGCGGGCATGTCGGCGATGGCGCTACAGACGGCACTTCTGAAGATACTCTTAATATACACAGTTCTGCGCTAATTAGTTTTGATGATGCTGTCGGTGCTTTTATTTCTACTGTATCAACAAGACTTAATGCTAGGGCTGCTAGTGATTTTGATGCTACTCAGAATATTTATTTCGGCTTATACGATTATAACGGTGTAAGCAATTATTTCCGCACTATTAACGGGTTAAACGGTAACTTTACTTTCTTGGCATCTAATGAGAAAAACTTCAATGTTGTGTTTAATGGCAATAGTGCCGGCAAGCATACTTTAGATTTTTCTTTAATTACAGGCAACGGAGTAGTTTTTGATGCAAACAGCGGTATCACTACTTACGGCAACAGTTCAGATATTATAAAAGTAATAAATGGTATTTTCATAGGCACAGACGCTGATGATCAAATTTATGCAAGCGGCATCGGCTCTATGGAATATTATGGGCACGCTACATCTTCTTCTGCTTCAAACGGGGGCAACGAATATGTTTCCTATGAAAGATGGGGAGGCGATGGTTCTGGAAAAGGCGTTAGCATAAATTATCTTACAGAACTTTCTTCAGGATATATTGAGGTTATTAAACCTAATGCCGCAGATAAAGATAAACTATATTATATAAACGATGTTAGAGCCTCACAGTTTAATGATACATTCATACTAGCTTATAGCGGATCATATGTTATTGATGGCTTTGACGGAACTGAAGATACACTTGATTATAGTAAAGACTCCGCAGGTTCTGGAGGCATAATTGTTAATATTAATAGTATGAACACCGGCAGCAGCCCATTCGGCGCAAGCGGACGCACCGATAAGGGCACTCAGTTTGACGATTTCCAAAATATCAATAAAATTATTGGAACAAGCGGCGATGATAAATTTTATATAGATGGACCGCAATCTACCAACATGTTTTACGAAGGCGGCGGCGGCTATGATACTATCTTCTATGATGGCAACAATATACCTTCTGATGTATTCATCACTTATACTTTTTCTGGCACTGGCGGAACTTTGGTAAAAAATACTAGCAGTGGACAGTTTACAGATAAATTAACAGGATTCTCTGAAGTAACAGCAACAAATAATGACGACGCTTTTATAACAAGCGATGATAGCTGGCGGAATGGAAATGTTCAGTATTATGGAGGCAAAAGCAATTGGACTGCAGGCGTTCTTATTACCGAAAACGGCAGTAGTTTAGTAGGAGCAGGTGATGTTTTATATTTAGATTATGATGTTGGTGTTGTAGATATTAGATCGCTTGAACTTAAGTTCCATGATATTGATACTCTTAGATTAAGCAATCAATATGGCGGAACTGTTGAATCCAGTGATACATACTCATTCAATAATATTTGGGGCGGCACAGGAGCTACTGCAAAAAATTTCTTTAATGCCAGCGGTGCTTCTAGTCAAATTACCTTTGATATATCTAATAATGTTGCTAATATTGGTGGATTGTCTCTTTATAACTTTACTACTTTGCGGGGATCTGATGTCGGCACAATATTTAATGTATTGTTCGACCCTAGCAGCGGCGTAATACAAAACTATACTTTCCTTGGCGGCGATGCTATAGATACTTTAAGTTATGAAGGCAATACAGCAGGACATACGCCGGCTACGATAGATTTAGTTTTTGATTTCGGCAACAATAGTGTTGATGATCCTAACAATCCTACTAGCTCTGTCCAAAAATATAATCACGGCACTATTCCATCCAGAGCCTTAATTGGCACCGATTATTTCTCGGGTATTGAAAATTTTGTCGGCGGCGATGGCGATGATGTTTTTAAATTAAATCCAAACAATACTACTTATAATATAGATGGCGGTGAAGGGTTTAATACCGTATCTTTTGTGAATTATTTCACATCGGTTAGTTCTGCAAATATTAATGTTAATGCTTATACAAGAATTCGAAGATTCGAACTTACTAATTTTAACGATGTATGGACTATTACAAACAGTTTAGCCAATAGTGATATTTCTGGCGGCGGCGGTATAGATACTGTTCAGGTAGATCCAAATGTTACCTCAGTGGTTTATAATGTTGGTATTATTGATGCCAGTTCAAACAAACCTTATGTAGAGCTAATATTAGGCAGCGGCAATGTTCATAAGCTAACATTCTTCGAGGTGTTTACAGGAACACAATCTGGGTCTGATACTGTAAATATGGAATCTATTGATAACGCCGATCTTTCTACCAACAGCAACTTATATTTTGTTTTAAATGATGCTACTGTTAACTATAATCAAAACGGAACTTTTGATAATCAAGGATTAATCCTAAATTTATTTGGCGTTAATACTACAGTTTTTACTAATGTTGAAGCGACTATGTCTATCGTTAAAAAGAATAACGCAACCGATTATTTTAATGGGGTTTCGCAAGTTAATCTTGGCGGCGGAGATAATATAATCCATATAGATCTTACTGTTCCAGTGGGTTCTTATAACGGGTTAAGCATTAATGCTGGCAGCGGCGGCAATAACACTATAGATGTTTCTGACGACGGCGGCAGAGATTTAATTTTTGATAATACTGCAGGAGGAGGTTCGTTTACATTAGGCACTTCATTAGCTACGCATACTTTTAATATTACAAACTGGAATACATTAATAACAGGTGAAGGCAGCGATACCTTTATACTAGGTGCGGCTACAAATAACTTAAATATAGATGCCGGTAATGGTAGAAATATTTTAGATCTTTCAGCCTTCACTACCAATTTAGATGTTGTTTTTACAGAATTTCAAAGAAATATTACTGTAGCTCAAGGTGCTTCTACTATTGTAAACTATATCGGCAACGAGGAAGATACTATAAAAACAGGAAGCGGCGATGAAAAGTTCATGGCTATTTCTGCCAATTCATATACTATAGATGGCGGCGGCGGCAACAACTCTATTGATTATAGCCAAGCCGTAGATTCTTCTGGCTTTGTTTTTAATTTATATATAGATACAGCTAATAATCACCCTAATTTTTGGGTAGTAAAAGGAACTACTGGCAATACCGATCAGCTTCTAAATATTCAATCTATATCAGGATCAACTAAAGACGATGTCTTTAATATAGATTTTAACTCTGGAATTACCAGCATAGATGGCGGCAGCGGAGCAAACAAGCTAGAAATTAAATCTACTACAACTTCAGGCTATACTTTTGATTTAGATAACAATATATTATACGAAAATTCTAATCCTTCTCAAACAATAGGATTTGCTCATTTTGACATACTAACCGGCTCGGTGTCAGATGATACTTTCATTTTAACTGATGATCGCATTCTATCTTTACGGGGTTCTGTAGATGGCGGCAGCGGCGGCAACGATACTCTTGATATAAACCTTAAAGATGCAAACCAGGACGTTGTAGATTTATATGCAGATTTATCAGCCGGATATATTTATAGAAAAAATGCCGATAACTCTCCTAATCTTAACGATTTCCTTGCCGTTAAAAATATTAATAATATTAAACTCGGTGATGGCGATGATCTTATAGTTTTCAGTAAAAGTATGGCCGGCGGCAATTTTTCTATAGATGCCGGTGCGGGTAATAACTACCTGTCTTTTGAAAGGGTTAATAATGCTTTAACTGGCACACTAAATGATATGCTTGCATCATTCGGTAATATTAATGTTGCGTCAACCGGAGGGACTCTAGGCTATAGGCTTACTAACTTTGCTGATTACCTAGAAGTTGATTCTAACAATAACGATCTTTTAGTAGATGGCGGCTATGGTAACGATACTATAGATTACACAAGAGTTTCAGATAATATTAAAATAGATTATAGCGTTCCTAGTTCTGTTCCTGGTCAAATTATCGTAAGCAGAGGAACCCATACCGATACCCTGCTTAACTTTAATAAATTTGTTTTAGGTGCAGGAAATAATACTGTTATTGCCGGCGATTCGTCTATAGATGTAAATTTCGGCTCGGGCAGCGGTACTAACACAATATCTTATGAAGAATTTGTTAGCAATAGCGGCGTAATTGCCAACCTAGCAGCCGGAACAGTTTGGAAAACACTAACTAATGGTCAGGGCGTGTTAGATAGAATCACTAACTTTACTAAATTTATAGATTCTCAAGGCGATGATTTAATATTAGCTTCAAATAATGTTAAAGAAATTCAAAGCAACTGGGGCAACGATGTTCTTAATCTTACAAGATTAACCTCTACATCTACCGTAGTTTATGCCTCTAATGCTTCTTTATCGAATATTTCTAACGGTTCGGGAATTAGCTTTAACCTTACTTACGATACTGCGCTTAATCCAAATGCTACCGCTCATATGATGGGGCGTATAATTTTCGGCGATTTTAATTCCACAGTAAAAACTGCCACTGTTGAAGGCAGAACATACAACGGTGCTGCTGGCTATACAAATACTTTAGATTATAGCACCGTAAGCAGCGGCACAGGTATTTATGTGAATATTCAATACGGCACAGTAGAAGAAAACAACAATCCAGGGAATCCTCCAACTGGCGGCAATAAGGATACTTTTACGAACTTTAATGCAATAGTAGGCACTAATTACGACGATAACATTCAAGGCTTAAATGCTAGCAGCACCATCAGCCTAGATTTACAAGGCGGTGATGATACCATATCATTTACAGGCTCATCAAGCGCCCTAACCGGCATTGAAATAGATGGCAGCGGCAACCTTAGCATGAGCACAATTACTGTTAACAAAACAAGCGGTTCGCTTATTACTGGGGCGACTAATTTTGATGATTCTTTCTTCGTTACCGATATGAATCTCTTCAACCCGTCTGTATCTGGCGGTGTTAATGGCAACGGCGGTAATGATACGCTAGATTTTTCTAAAATTACTTCTGGGGTAACCTTTACAATCGGCGATGTTTATAGCTTTAAATTGCAGAATTTTAATACTTATAACTTTACCTCAGGCAACGATAATATTACTTGGTCTTACGATCCCAGCACTAATGGGCGTATTTATGTGCCAAGCCGCTTGAATTTCGGCACTGGAAATGATACTTTCCATTTAAATGTAGATAATATTGCCGGCGGCACTATGGCTTATAATCAAGATGGCTCTGCGAATGCTTTCCTTAGCATTATTTACAACGGTGTTTCTGTGTTGGTAGATATTATTAACCTAGATACTTTAATGGTAGATTCATCCAGCAGTATTTCTTTAGATTCATACCGCGGTATTTTTAGCGGCGGCACTTATGCCACTGGTGCAGATGTTTTTGCAGGTAATGTTATTATTAATTCTAATATTTCTTTTACAAACGGTATTAATTTAGACATCCGCAATTATAACGATAATGGAAGTGCTACCGGCAGTGCGTTTAATTTTGATTCTTCATCTATTATTGCCGATATAAACTCCGTTACTTTTTCCAATATGGGAGGCATAGCAAATATAGCAACAGCAAGACCATCAGTTGCTATTAATGTCAGCACTGCTCAAAACAGAGATGTTGCCATACGCTTTAACAACGCTGTAGATTTTACGGCTACTGGCGCTCTTACTGCCAGTTCGCTTACTCTTGTTGGCAATACTCTTACCGCTCAGTTTACTAATTCTGGCGCTACAGGGCTTAATCAGGCTTTCTCTACTACTGGAATTTCTACATCTTCTTTAGCTATAGATAGCGGCACATTCGCTGTGCAGTCTTCTTCTAACCTTTCTATTTTTAATAATATTTATGTTAGTCAAGGCGCTTCTGCTCTTACAATTGATTTCTCCGGCTATGGCGGTCAGCATGGTATTATTGGCGGCGACGACTGGAGGCTTGCTAGCAATGCTGGTAAAACAGTTCTTAACGGCTCGCTTTCAAATGCTTTTTCTATAGTTTTTGATACTGCAGCTGCTTCGGCTAATACTTCTATTGTTTTATCGGCTACCAACGATACTCTTGCACTAGATCAAGATATTACTCTATTCCAATCAGGAATTACCTTTAATGGTTCTGGCGGGCAGAATACTATCAGCATTACTAATGCTAATTCCGGCGGTGCCATTGCCAATGTTGAATCCGGCGGTATTTACATGATTTCTTCCGGCAACGATAATGTTGCAGGTGCTCCTTTTGCTAGCTCTATTGCTAATGCCAATATGTCTGGCTTTGATTACAGCAATTTCCAAATTGTTGATATGTCTGATTCAGCTGTTGCTTCTGGGCTTAATAATTCTAATATTATTAACATCATTCTTGATCCTAGCTCTACCCTTCGTGAAATTATTGCCCCTCACGCCAGAGCTGCTTCTACTACTGAAAACACTATGCCGCGCTCTATAATTAACGGTGCCGGCTGGTCTTCTGGAGGCGGTATGGCAGGTGTTCAGGGCGGTTTTTCTAACGGCGGCACATTTGTTGCTTCTTTCATTAATGAAATTAACGATCCTAATACTATGAACCGTATGATGCAGGTGCAGGCTCAGTATCAGGAATCTTCTACATCATACCTCTTTAATGTAAACAATATCCAATCTATTTTCGGTAAACGTGGTGATTCCGATAATGTTATCTTTGGTGCCCTTAATACTAGCCAGTTTAATTCTTTGGTTTCTCAGTTTAACAATGGGCAGTATAGCTATTCTACTGGTTCTAATGCCCAAAATGCTATTAATAGAGAGAGCTACCTTTATCTTGATTTAGAGTTTGCTAGAGATGAAACAGGAAGTACAGGTAATAACTCTCAAACTGATAATGCATCTTCACCACAAGATATTATCGATTTTTCTTCTTGGCAGATATTTGATCCTAATAATAGTTTTGTTGATTTTATGATTGCTGGCGCTAGGGGTGATGGCAGCAATAATGGTCTTCATATGTGGGCTGTTGGCAGTTTCGATGAAAGTAATGATGGTGCTACTAACCCTATTATGATGGTTCGTGCAGCGGGCAACCAGCATTTTATACTTCCGCAAACTAGATTCTATTGGGGAGCTTCTTCAGCTTATTATGCTGGTAAAGTTTATACCTTAGAAATGCCTAATTCTTCTGATAGAAATATCTATGGTATATACGATGCTCTTAGAGGTAATATTACTCAAGGCAGCCAATATAATTGGAACATGCTTGTAGATAGTATTGGCACTACTAATGTTTCTAGCAACATTACTACCATTGGTTTTACTACTTTTTATCTTGATAACAACGGTAATAATACTGGCAACTCTAACGGCAATCAAACTGCTACTATTGGCAGTAATAATTTATTCTTATCGAATAAAGTATATATTTATTTTTCACAAGGGGATATGAGCGGTAATAATGTTCTTTCAACAATTGGTTCTCCTATAGATAGCACTAACAGAACAAATAACGCCGATAGAATTTCAGGCAACGGTTCAAACGATAAGGCAGATTATAGCACTATAACCAGCGGCTCTTATTACTTCAGCTGGGGATCGTGGGAAATGCAAGAAGCTCAAGCTAGAGCTGATGCTACTAACTATACTAACGGTAATGGCTGGGTTTCTGAATCTGTTAATACTGCTCAGGAATATACCAATGCCTACCAAGATTATATTACCGATAAAGGCACAGGTGTCGGCATTATTTTCACAGGTATTCTTGATGCTAACCGTGTTGGCATTACCGATGGCTATAGCTCTCAAATTTTCTATCGTATGCAGTCTGTTAATAACCTTGTTCTTACTGGCGGCAGCGATACTTTTGCTACCGGCAAGCTATTTTGGGGCACTAGCGGTCCTCACGGAGCTTTTGCCGATTATGCTTATTCTACTACGCAAGGCAAAACTTTCCTTAATTCTGTTGATGCCGGCGCGGGTATGAACACCTTTGTTGATAATAACTTCAGTTCAGACACGCAAAAAAATAGCGGCGGCGCTCAAAGCGGTAATGTTAGAAGAGAAATAGGGGTTACTGGAAATAATCCAGGCGGTTCACCTAATCCTGTTGACCCTTCCAACATGCCTAATTATGGCTTGTATCAATATTTAGGATATTCTCCTGCTGGAGGCGGCGGCGACCAAGGCAGTTTTGGCGGGGCTCAATACGCTCAAGAAGGACATATGGAAAGGGTTTATATTTTTGATGACAGCGGAGCCAATAGTGTTTTAAATATCCGTGCTATTGCAACTATAGATGGCACCACTTATGGAGCGGGGGTGCAAGCTAGCGGAACCAGCGGTGTTGGCGCTAATACTGCTGATTTATCTAATACCATGCCAACCGGCACTAACAATATATCTTATATTGATAATATAGTTAGAACTACCTACACTAATTTTAATAAAATTCATATAGATGACTATAGTGCTAACCTTGATATGAGAAGCGGCTATTACACAGGCACTAGAGATATTACTAGCGTATTAGCTAAAAACGATTCTAGCTATAAAGAGTTCGATTTAGGCGGCAGGTATGTAGTTAATGAAAACACCGGGGTTATTGCCAAAGAAATGGCTTTGCATACGGCAATTGGGCATCAAATAAGGGTGCAGTGGACGAATGTTAACGATCCTAAAGTAGACAGTTCTATTGTAGTGGCAGACGGTTGGAACGGCACTAACTACACCTCTTACTATGGCTACAGAAACTTCGATCAATTAGAAATCGGCAGTAAAGATTTAGGCAGTCTTAACACAACTACTCCATTTGTGATAAGTTTTGTTTTCAACTCTGATTTCGATTTTGCTAAAATGGATGGTAAAGACTTTACCTTAGATCCTAATGTTTACTCGGGATCTAATGTTACTTATAATATTCTATTCCAGCAGTCTATATATAACTATACTGTAACCTCAAGTGGCACCTCTAAAAGAACTTATACTATTACAGAAGACGGCAGTACTAGAAAGTTTACCTTTAATATTTGGGTTGACAACGGCGCTAATATAAACTTCCAGCAAGATGCCAGCGATGTCAGCGTGGCAAGGCATAACCTAAGCCCAGAACAGCTGCATAACTTAGAAACCTATGGCAACATAGACGGCATAGATACAAGCGGCAGCGGGAATGCCAGTGATTCTACAGACAGCAGCAGCAATAGCTTAAGTTCTTACGGCAGCAATACCATGATGAGCCACCAGCAAGAAACTGCAGCTAAAGAAGCAAACTTCAGTGATGGCAACAGCGGTATAAGCTCATTCGGGCGCGGCGGCAGAAGCCATGATGCTTCGCAAGTTAGTGCTGATGCTGAAGAATCTAAAGATTCCTCTAATACGCATAAATCTGATGCTGATACCAGATACGAGCAAGACTACGGCAGCATTTATGCGCAGAAACAGCAGGAAGATACCTCTAAGGAAGAAGAAGACTCTAAAGACAGCACTGAAGAGGATTCTAAAACTGATAGCAATGCAGAAAAACATGCTCAGCAAGATGATGCCAATAATGCTAAAGCTGAAGACGGTCTGCATAATCATGATAATAATGCCTTAGATAATAATCAGTCTAACAATGAAGATAATCTTCATAATGTTAATGATTCTAATAAAGAAGACGGCTTGCATAATCATAATGATAGCCTTCATAACATTAGCGACTTAACTCTTAATGTTAGCTTAGACGGCTTTACTAACGATGACAGCTCTTCTTTGAATTTAGATAATCTGTTTAATTTAGCCGACGATTTACTATCTAACAATGCCGGCTTATCTGATTCTCTTCATGAAATGACTGATTCTATTCAAGCTATTACTGAGGAATCTGTTAATACTACCAACCAGCAGGACGAGCTTGATTCTATGAGCTTTGCTTTAGATTCTATGTTTAATGTTAACCATGATGCTGATGCTAATTCTTCTCAGCATAGTGCTGATCATAACAATAAGCATAAAAACAGTTCTGGAGGCGTTGGCGGAAATTCTTAGAGAGCTTTATTAATTGCTAAGCATTCTTCCCCTTGTTAACAGGGGGAAGAATAATTTAGTCTTAATTAACTGTATTGATTCTCAAACAATGATGGTGTATAGTAAGTATTCACTCTTTCTTTAAAGAATTAGTGCTAGGTTTTAATAGTTTTGAGAGTATCTGTGTTTTTATTAAGATGTTTTTTAATTTTTAGTTTTTTTGCCGCAAGTTTAAACGCCAAAGATAATATAGATAATGCGCTGAATGCTTATTATCAGTCTTTAATAGATGCCTATGCCTTTTATTACGAAGCTGATATTAAAACAGAAGACGATTACGGCAAAAAAATTGTTGATGATTCTTTAACCTTAGACAGCATGCTTGATAAACAGCCTAAGGAGGAATCTTCTATCAACAAGTTATCTGCATTAGATATTAAGGAAGAAGAGGACGATTCTGCACACATTGCCCTTTATAAAGAAATTAAAAATAACAGCTATTCTGCCATTACAAAAAATACAGCTTCTAATGTTTTAAATTTGTTTAAAACCTCTAAGAGCAATTCATCGTATTCGCCATTTATGGTTAACGACTTTGATTTTAATATTTTAGATTATTTAACCATCTATCATGACAGCTATAATTTTGAAATTATTAAAACTACCAGCCACGACTATTTTTACCGCGGAGTTTTAAAACCAGAAATTGCCAGCAGCGGCAGTGATTTATTTCCAGAAATGCAAATTAAATTTTCTAAAGATTATAATATTCCTACAAAAATAATTCTTTACGATAAAAAAAATAAGATTGCTATAAATATTGAAGTGGAGAATATTATCAAAATTAGAAATAATTATATGCCTTCAAAGTTTATAGTGTATAATAATGGTAAAAAAACCACAATATCTTTATATAATATCCAAACTGGGATTCCTATAGATATTGAAAACAATTATAAAATTACCTTAGAAGAATATATAAACTTAACTGATGATGACAATAAAAATAATTAAACTTCTTTTAGCAGGAATTTGTTTCAGCCTATTGTTTGGCAAATTAAATGCGGCAGCGGTTTTTTCTGCTGAATCTAATGCCGTAGCCTTGTTCGGCGATTTTAACTTGGCTTATTTTAATCGTTTGCCCTCAGTCAATACTTACGATTTTATGAAAAATAATCAATATTATTCAACTGTGGGGGCATCTGTTGAAAATACATCTTTAGAAAATTTTACCGTTGCTTTGGTGGTTGATGTCCGCATTAATAACAAATTTTATTATCCAGAAAATATAGATAAAGATTATTATAGGTCTTTAGAAGTAAATCAGCTGTATTTAGAACTTAAAGATGCTGCCGGCAGCACAACATTAGGAAATTTTAACTCAAAAGTAATTAGCAGCACAGTTGATGCTACAAATAAAGCGGGTATATTTTTATTAGATGCGGCGTTTTCTTTTACAGGGGCTAGTAGTGGAATTTTTGGAGAGTATGCAGAAAGCGATTTTTCTACAAGAAAAATTTATCAAGGAATCGGGCATTACGATAAATCTTCTAATTTTATTATAGCGGCTGAATTTGAAAGCCCTAGAGATAACCTTAACGCTCGTAATGCTTTTGAAGAGGGCGCTTTTAATAGAAGATTCTCAGCAGGCGCAGCTGTAGGATATGCTGGGGAAGCCGTTGGGGCATCTGTTGGCTATAAACGAATTGAAAATAAACTTAATGCTGAATTTGATAGTATTGATTTCAAAAAAAGCATAATAAACTCTGATAATATTTTAGGCTCTGTTTATATAAATTTAAGTAAGTTTTATTTAGCATTATCAGGAGGCTATTATTATAATTTAAAAATTGCCGGAGTTAACCATGTTGGGGCGTCGGCTCTTATAAGCTACCGCTTAAGTAAATTAAGGACTTATGCCGGCTATCAGCTGCTATACGCTGGCAATATCCATAAGTATGGCAGTATTTATGGTATGGCTGATAATAAAGATTATTCATTCGATCAAAGCGTTGCTGTGTTCGGCTTATCATACGAGGCTTTTACAGGTTTTATGATGGGTATTGAACATAGCAATGATATTAGAACTAAGCTGCAGCGGCAGTCTTCTCTGTTGAACAACAGCAATAATGATATTACAGCGGTTTATTTAAAATATTCTTTTTAGAAAATAAGAATCGCATCACAAAAAAAGATGCCATCTGTATAAGTAAATAAAATATAAAATTTAGAGGTATGGGTTATGAAAAAATTAGTCTTTTGTCATGGTTTAGGATTTACTAAATCTTTGATGATGCCGCTTATTCTTTCAATTGAGTCTTTTTATGGCAGCGATAGAATTCATAACTCCCATTTTTCTGCAGCTTTACAAAACAGCTTGAGTTTAGCTGATTTACAGCGTAAAGATGATGCTGAAAATAATCAACAAACCTTGAATTCTGATTCTAAGGCAGCAAAACCTAAGAATAAATCTGCGGCTAAGCAGGGTAAAACATCTTCTTCTAAGGTTAATTCTACAGAAGATAGTTTTATTTTTAATGATAGTTTAGATAATCAAATAGAAATTATTAACTTAGACATGGGCTATTTCGGTGATAAAATAACGGCTAGCAAAAATCTTGATGGTGCTGTTGCCATCGGGCACGGACTGGGTTTTAACAAGCTGTTGGCTATGAATGTAAAATGGTGCGGTATTGTGGGTATATCTACACTGCTGCAGTTTGTTTATGATGAAGAAAGCCGCAGAAAAATAGAGAATCTTGAAAGTTCTCTTAATATTAACAGCGAGTTAGCATTAAAATCTCTTATAGCTAGATTAAGCAATGGAGAAGTAGCAATTAATTTGCCGTATCCTAATGCGGATATAAATTTAATAAAGGCAGATGCTGAATATTTAAAAAATACTGATAGCCGCCAAGCATTGCAGAAAAATCCTTTGCCGACCTTATTTTTACATGGCGGAAAAGATAATTGGTTTAATGCTGCCGCTGCTGAACAGCAATTTAAAGATTATAATATTTTAATTAATGCAGATGCTTCGCATATCTTGGGCTTTTTGCAGGCTGCTTGGTGCCGTGACAATATTATTAAGTTTATTGACAGTCTTTCTTAAGGAAATAGCGCATAAGAGAAAAACATTGAGTAAGAAAGAAATGCTATTAAAAAACATGCGATTATAGTTATAAAAGTTTGGCAGGCATTCAGCAAGTATAGTTTAAAACTTTTGCCAGACCAAATATGATCGTCAAAGGATTCGAAAATTACAAGAAAAGCAATTAATAATACAAAAATAAATGAAGGCATATTTTGTAATATCAGCATGCCTCCAGCCATAGTATAAATAATTACTGCTTTAAGAATAGCCGAAATTAAGGCTTTGGCATACGATGCGTTTAAAGATTTATTATCAATTTTTGTGAAATCTATGTTTGATAAAGACATAAATAATTTTCCAAATAAAAATTTTGAATACCATAAAAATCCAATAATAAATTGAATACAAACCATTACAGCTATGGTTATTATCATGTAAAGCATAGACATTCTTTGTAATTTCTCCTTAAGCATTATCTAATTTTCTCATTATAGCACAAAATTATTTGTGAAAAAATATAATTTTTTTATTGACAAAAATGGTAGTTTTATTATAATAATCTTTGTAATTAATGCCGAATTAGCTCAATTGGTAGAGCTACTGATTTGTAATCAGTGGGTTGGGAGTTCGAGTCTCTCATTCGGCACCATTCAATATAGTGCGGGCTAGGGATAACCTAGCTTTTTTCTTGTGTTGTAAGTTTTGCAACTGTTTCAAAAAAAATTTTATTTATCTATTCCTATGTTTATAAATTCCTTAAAAACTATCTATTATTACATATTATTTTGCAATAATATTCTTTTTAAGAATATAAACGCTTGACAATTTTCTTAAAATGTATTATAACTATAAACACAATACATTTAAAGGCAAAAAGCAAGTAATGTCTTAAAAGAAAGATGTATATGATGAAATCTTGCAAATTAAAGGATTTAAAAGGTGTATCTGTTTTGTGTCCGTAAAAAAAGTAAAAGAATCAACAATGAGAAAAAGAAAAATAACCTTCGTTATAGACGAAGATGATGAAGATAGCATTAGCGAGTATAGAAAATCTCATTTAGATAAAAAAGGAAATGAGGTTTGAAAGCTGTTAGGTAAGTGGCTGTTGATTTTATCGGCGACGATTATTTTATGATATGTCAGCATTCAGATAGAAAAAGTGCAAACCAAAGCAAGCAAAAAAGCAATAGATATAATAAATTATAGAAAAAAATAGGATAATCAAATGTTAGGAATAGTAAAAAATTTAATAAATATAGGCTGAAAATTTTTTAAGTTTAAAAGAAACGAAGGTCTAGTTAAAAATATGGGATCAATTAGCTTAGTTATTTTATTTGTATCAATAATTGCCGGGTTAGACAAAGATAAACTTGAGCTTATTATGCAGGTATTAGCGGTGCTAAGTATAAATGATTATATAACAGCAGTTGTCTTTGCCGTTATAATTTGTATACTGCTAGCAATTTTGTGGCTAGGGTATAGATATATTAAAGGTTATGGCGATTATTTAGAAAGCAGAGGCAGAGAGAATAAAACGGAATTAAATAATGAGGATAAAAAATAATGCTCCAGCAGGAAATTATCAAAAAGTCCAGAATATTTTTAGTGAAGCAGAAGTTTATTTTAATACAAAAGGCACGGTTATAACAAACGAATTGCAAGTTAATAATAACTTTTTCATATAACATCCATTTTTGTTTAAATAAATAATATAAATTAATGCAACTAATTTATACATTATAGCAAATATTAAGAAATTAAAATAAAAAAATTCTTTACAACAATTATAAATTGTATTAATATACATCTTATAATAATAAGAAACTAAGCAATAAAGCTAAGTTATAAAAGGCAGATATAATTTTTCATATCTACCTTTTTCATAAAAATTCTGCTAAAATAAATGCTTGATTGTTGCGCCTTAGCTTTACCGATCTATAAACATACTATAAAGCAATATTATATTTAATACCGATACAAAAACTCCACAGGATACTAGTAAAACATTTGTTAATAGTTTATTGGCATCAGCTCCCATAACTTTTTTACTGCTTGTTAAATATATCTGCAAACCAATTGTAAAAGGCAACTGCATGCTAAGAAACATTTGTGAATAAAGCAATCCCATAAGCGTATCATTTATAAATAAAATAATAAGGCAAGTAAGGGTATGGGTAATAATTATTCCTGCTCTTGTATAATTACTTTTTTCATTATACTCTTTTTTAAAAACTGCGGAAAAAATAATACCGCCAGCTACTCCTGCAGTAATGGAAGAAGCAAAACTAGCGCATAATAAGCTGGCTGCAAAAACTAAAGCGGCTTTGCTTCCAAGAACTGGTTTTAAAAGATCAGCAGCTTGCGATAAGTCATCCACTTGAATATTATTTTTAAAAAATACTTCAGCGGCTAAAATAATAATGGTGCAGTTAATAGCCCAACCAAGTATCATTGAAAAAAGCGTATCTAAAAATTCATATTTTAAAAGTTTGGCTTTTATTTTAGGCTGTTCGCGAAACCAATTTTTAGTTTGAATTATCTCGGAATGTAAAAATAAATTATGAGGCATTACCACCGCCCCTAAAATACTTACAATAATAAGCATAGATCCTTGCGGAAAGGAAATAACTGTTGCAGATTTTGCAGCCATCACCCAGTCAACATTTACAAGGGTCATTTCATAAAAAAAGCAAAAGCCGATAATTGCTACAAAACTTATGATAAATTTTTCCAGACGCTGATAATCAGTAAGAAAAGTTACTAAGCATACGGTAATGAGCATGCACAAAACCCCTAATTTTAAGGGAATGCCTAATAACATATTTAAGGCAATAGCTCCGCCGAGAATTTCTGCTAAACTTGTGGATATGGCTGCAAGCAGGGCAGTTATTAAAAGCGGTTGGGCATATCTTGGGCGCAAGTGCAAAAAAGCATTTTCAGCCAGGCAATGACCGGTAGCAATTCCTAAATGTGCTACATTGTGCTGCAATAAAATTAGCATTAGCGTAGAAACACTAACAACCCACAATAAAGAATAGCCAAACATAGAGCCGGCAGCTAAATTTGACGCCCAGTTGCCGGGGTCAATAAAACCTACGGCAACAAGCACGCCTGGTCCCATGTATTTAAAAAAAGTATATTTTCTGTTTGCTTGCTTCATAGGTATTTTATTTTTTATAAAGCATGAGTGAAACTTTTTAAATTAATTCTGCCGATAACCTTAGCCACAATATCAAAAGAAGTGCTTTCGCTGGATAAATCAATTTCAATAGGATCGTATTCAGGATTTTGTGATATTAATTTCACAAGATCTTTCTGCTTAAATTGAATTTTTTTAATCAGATAATCTGAATTATAGCAAACAATATAGATACCTTGATAATTTTGAGCATTATCAAATTTTCTTGCAAAAACAATATCGCCCTCTTGAATTAAAGGCTCCATAGAATCACCCTTAACTTTTAAAGAAAAAATATCTTCGAAATTTTTAACCATAAATTCGTTCTTTAACCAATTACTGTCAAAACTTAAGTAATCTGGAGATTCATCCAGCGAGCTTAATCCTTTGCCTGCCGAAACTTCTGAATAGAAAAAAGGAATTTTAACCATGCTGTTATCAGTTGGCGGTATCGTAGTATTGCTTTTATTGTAAAGCAGAGGCAGATCAATATCTAAAACTTTAGACATTTTATGCAATATATGAAAGCTAGGAGTAGCAGTTTCACTTATGTATCTGGATACGGTTGCTTGTGTAACTCCAATAGCGTTAGCAAACTCTATTTGATTTTTATATTTTTTCTTGATAGCCTGCTCAAGAATTTCTCCAAATCCGTATTTTCCTTCTTTTATAGTTTTTCTTCTCATAATAATCCTTTTAAATATAGAATTTCTTGACTTTTAACAAAAATATTCTTATTATGTATTTACAATATTATATATTGAAATGTTAATAAAAATAGTTTATTCAGTCAAGAAAATAAAGAAAATCAATATTTATGTAATGAATTTAATAAGGAGAAAATACATGGCTAGTTTTAAAAAAGCAATTGAAACAATATATTTAACAGAGCAGAAGGCAGATGAAGAAAGATATGGCAATAATAAATATGCAACTTTTAAGGAAGGAATTTATGGATATGTTTTTAATTCCAGCACTGCAGACAAACTATTTGAAGATATTTGGCTGGCAAATAAATATTATGATATAATATCGCAAGAAGTTGCAAATAAGCTGCTAGAACTTAGCAGCACCTTAACAAATGCAATTGCTAAACAGATGCTTAAAATCAGTATGGAGCAGCTATGTAATGTCAATATATATTCTTGACAAGATTTAATTGCCAATCTTAATAAATTATGCGCAGCTGGCTTTGAAAAAAATATTATTGCCCTATTGCGGAATAAGCAAAGAGAATACTATATAAATATGATAAGAACTCGATCAGGTGATTCTATATATCTGTCTTTTTTATTAATAAAAACATATTTATAAAATTATTTCTTGATTTTATATTGCTGATATGTTAAATAATGAAAACAATTATTTAAAATGGTATATATTTATATTATATCCATAATAATAAAATTTAAATACTTAAGGAATAAAAATGCTACCAGAAAAACGTAGACAAGAAATTGTAAGATTAAATAAAGAAAAACAAGGCATCAGCATCAAAGAATTAGCTGATTTTTTTAAAGTTTCTAATATGACAGTGTTGCGCGATATTAAATTATTAGAAAAACAAGGAAAATTAGAAATTGTTAGAGGCGGGGTAATTCCAATTGGCGCTGATGTTGATGGTTCTAATTTATCATCCAATATTTATGATAAAAAAAGACAAACCTCACTGTCTGAAAAACAGCAGATAGGAAAATATTGTGCGGAAAATCTTATTAAAGAAGGCAGCATAATTGCTTTAGAAGGCGGATCTACTGCGGGATCAATCATTAAATTTTTAAGCAATAAGCAGAAAATTACAATTATGACTAATGGATTATTTGTAATTCAAGAGGCATCAGAAAAACTTGATGCTTCTTGCAGAATAATCGGCAGTGGTGGACTTCTTGAAAGACCTTATTTAATGTTTTTAGGACCAGATGTTGAACAGTTTTTTAGCACAAAACATACGGATATAGCTTTTATATCGTGTGTTGGTTTTGATTTTAATGTGGGACCGATGGATTCAGATCCTCTTGATATTCAAGCGAAAGTTGCCATATTTAAAAATGCTGAAAGAAAAGTTCTTGTGATAGATAAAAGTAAGTTTAATGTTAAATCTGTCCTAAAATCTGTTGCGGTTGAAGGTATTACTGATATTGTAACTAACTCGTCTATAGAGCCAGAAATTTTAGAAAGTTTGAAGAAATTTAAGCATATTAGAATTCATTTAGCTTAAACTTTTCTTCTCCTCTCCTAATAATACTAAAAAGAGGTTTTATATAGTAGATGAAGAGAGCTGGTTTTAAATACTGATTCTTACAAGAGTAAGGTCAATGTATTTAAAACCAGCTCTCTTCATCTACTTATTGCTTAGTTTAATCAAAACATTCCTTAAAGTATTAATCTTTGGTTCAACACTATCTAAAAATAAAACCTCTTTTTCAGCATTATGCCAATATCCGCCTACTGGTCCTAACCCATCAATTGTAGGCACTCCTAAATAAGAAGAAAAATTCCCATCACTTCCGCCGCCGCTAGCAATAACATTTAATTTATTTCCGGCATCAGCTGCTGCTTGCAACACTATATCTTCCAGCCATTGGCTTTCAGCTCCGTTATTCATTGGCGGTTTGAATGATAGTTGTTCTATGGTAATTTCAATTCCTGTTATGCTTGGATTTTTAATAAAATTTTCAATTTTTCCCATCATAGTTTTTTGAGAATCCATATCAAAATATCTAATTTCAAAATCTAATTCTGCAAACTCTGGAACAACATTACCAGCAATACCGCCACTAGCTTTTCCAACATTTACCGTAGTTTGTGCTGCCTCGTTATTAAACTCCTCTAATTTTAAAATAAAATTTGCCATTTCAATAACTGCCGATAACCCCTCTTTTGGAGTTGATCCATGAGCGGATTTTCCTTTGAAATTTACATGAAATCTTGAAATTCCCTTACGCTTATTAACAATTGCATCTGCCTTGCCTGCTGATTCTAAAATTAGGGCAGAGCGGGCTTTTTTAATATATTCACCCATGAAATCTTGTGAATAAACAGAGCTGATTTCTTCATCGGGATTGCAAATAAAACATAGAGACAGTTCATCTAAAATGTTTTTATCTAAAGTATAAATAGTATGCAGCGCGGTTAAAATCCCTGATTTCATATCTATGCTGCCGAGTCCATAAATATTATTGCCATCAATCCGCATAGGATGTTTAGCTACCATGCCTTCGTTATAGACTGTATCCATGTGTCCTATTAGCACGGCATCATAATAATCAGCATTTTCTTTGTTGGTAGCAATTAATAAATTACCAACTTTGCTGCCAACATTAATTTGTTTTGTAAAAAAGCCGATTTCCTTAAAATACCCTTCAATAATATTAGCAACTTTATTAACTCCGCTTGCAGTGTAAGTGCCGCAATCTATATTAATTAGTTCACTTAACTGGGCGACAAATTTATCTTTATTAAACACAATTATCTCCTTATTAAAAACGATTTTTACAAAATCAAATAAAAATTAAATTATTTTGTTGATTCTCTAATTAATATTAATTATATTCTATTGTAGATAAATATGTAATATTTTTATGCGTATTATTTATGTATTTTTGCATAAATAATCAGAGGAAAGGAAATAATGTTAGCAGTAATTAAATTAGCCGGCACACAGTATATGGTTAAAAAAGGCGACTTTTTTAAAACTAATAAACTAGATTTTCAAGTAGGCGAAGAATTTGAAATCAAAGATGTTTTGTCTTTAATTAACGGAGCCGATGTTAAAGTTGGTACTCCAAATCTTGAAAATGTTGTTGTGAAAGCTAAAATATTAGAACAAGGTAGAGATACCAAAGTTATCGTTTTCAAAAAAAGAAGAAGAAAACATCATAAAAGAAAAAACGGTCATAGACAATATATTTCTATGGTTGAAATTGTAGATATTCAATAAAATAAGGAAAATTCAATGGCACATAAGAAAGCAGGCGGTAGTTCCCGTAATGGTCGTGATTCCGAAGGTCGCAGATTAGGCGTTAAAAAATTCGGCGGTGAACAAGTTATTACTGGAAATATTCTTGTAAGACAAAGAGGCACTAAATTCCATGCCGGTAAAAATGTAGGCATGGGCAGAGATCATACTCTTTTTGCTTTAGAAAACGGCAATGTTGCTTTTTCTAAATTAAAAGGCAGAAGTATCGTTAGTATTATTCCTGTTATATAAATTTTAAAATTTAGCAGATAACAGTATAAAGAAATACACTTTAAGTCTTAGCTTTGCTTCGCATGATTACTTTCGTTTTAATCTAATGAATGTTTTAATGCTACGTAAAATACGTCTTAAAGTGTATTTCTTTATACTGTTATTATTTTATAATAAACAAGAAATAATACATTGGTGAGAGAAGAGGATGAGATTTTTAGATTCTGCGAAAATTTATATCAAAGCCGGTGATGGAGGCAGAGGCTGTGTTTCATTTCGGCGGGAAAAATTCATTGAATTTGGCGGTCCCGATGGCGGTAATGGCGGCTTAGGAGCTGATGTTTATTTTAAAGCCGTTGATAATCTTAATACGCTTATAGATTTTCGCTATCATCAACATTTTAAAGCTCCTAATGGCAGAGGCGGAGCTGGGCGTAATAGATCAGGCGAGCAGGGAGAAGATTTAATAATTGAGGTTCCAGTAGGCACTGTAATTATGGATGAATTTAAAGAGCATATCATTATTGATATGAATGAAGATGGAAAGATCTTTAAAATTGCTCAAGGCGGTATTGGCGGCAAGGGTAATGCCCACTTTAAATCTTCCACGAACAGAGCTCCCCGCATGGCACAAACTGGCACCGAGGGCGAAGAGTTATGGGTATGGCTAGAGTTAGAAATTCTAGCTGATATTGGCTTAATTGGTTTGCCGAATGCTGGAAAATCAACACTTATCAGCACTATCACTAATTCTAAATCTAAAATTGGTAATTATGCTTTTACAACTCTTAAGCCTAGTCTTGGAGTTTTAGTTTATAAAGAAAAACAAATTGTAATTGCCGATTTACCGGGGCTTATTAAAGGAGCCAGTGATGGAATCGGTTTAGGGGCAAGGTTTTTATCCCATGTAAAGCGTTGCAAGGCATTTATTCATATTATTGATGCGTCTACTGATGTAAAAAAGGCGTTTAAAACCATTGAAAAAGAAATTGCCAATTACGATGAAGATACTAACAATAATATTTTAACCAAGCCTCAGATTATTGTTTTAAATAAGACTGACCTTGTAGATGAAAGTGAATTGCAAGAAAAAATGGCGGCTATTAAAAAAATTGCCAAAAGCCCGATTATCGCCATATCAGCTCTGCAAAAAGAAGGCTTAAGCGATTTATTTTACGCCATCGCCGAAATTTTTGATAAATCTAATGTTGATAAAAATGTTGAAGAAAAACAGGTATGGAATCCACTAAATAAACATAATTAAAGCATATTTAATTAGAAAAATCATAAAGGTTTCTATTTTTAGAAAAATTAAAAGTAATATCTTTTTTTTCTGTAGTGTGTGCGGCTGGGTTTATTACCTCAAAAGTAAGATTCATTTTAACAGCATAGTTTACAGCAGCATCCTTAGAATCAAAATCTATAACAATTTGGCTTTGGGTTTCAAAAGAAGATTCCCAACCCATTAAATGCTCTTGTTGGTTATCAACATTTTTAACAAAAACTAGCTTCCAGTTGTTTTTATTAGCAAGCCCAGATTGCATTAAGTTTCTAGTAGGGGCATAAATAATAGCTTTTCTCATCTCGTAAATTCCATAACTAAATATACTAATAATAACATAAAAGATAATGTTATGCAATCATAAGAATATGAAGCCGTGCCTAACACTATAGCTAAATAATATTACAGTTTAATTATTTTCCTTAGATAATTTGTAGCACAGGTAATAAACAACAACCTTTAAAGTCATAATTAAGGCAAAGCAAATATAGCCGGCGATATCTTTTATACTTAACAGATACATGGTTAAAATATAGCTGAGTCCTATAATAAAAACATAAAAATTAATAATACTACCGCGTTTTTGCATATCGGTTAAAATGCGTAGCACACCATTATAAACATGAAAAGAGATTTTATCTTTAGTGCTTTTAATAATAGCTTTGTCGATAAATAAATATAAAAATAATCCGATAATTAAAGCTATCCTATTATTTTGTATGGCAAAGAAGAATAGTAAGAAATCCCAGAATATTACAATAAAAACACCGCCGAAACCTCTTAAGTTAGAAGTTCTCGTCTTGAAAAAACTGTTCATTTTTATTTTCCTTAATGGCGTTCATTTTTTTTGCCACAAAAATAAATAAAATAATATTAATCATAAAGTTATAAACTGATAATGGCAGATAAAAAATCTCGAAATCTTTAATATTGCATGGTTTAGGAGCATTGCTGAAATCTAGGCTGATGGTGCAGACTTGCGAATCTGTAATAATATTATATTGTAATAAAATATGATAGGCTGAAACTAAAATTGCTGCCAGAATTATTAGCAGAATAATACCTTTGTTTTTTAAGAAAGTAGTTGTGAATATTAAAAATACCCATAATCCTCTTTGAATTATACACAAATGACAAACTGCCACATTGAAGAAAAATTCTAAGGAAAATGATGTTAATAATACACCGCTGGCAATAAATTGCACAAAACTTACAAACTTAGTTTTACTCATTGTTAGTCCTAATTAGTCTTATTAAAATTCTACATAAAAACAAAGCAGCAACTATAAATAGCAGGAATATTAATGAATAAAAAGTTAGAATTACAGTTTTTATAGTTTCTTTAGAATTGGTAAAAACCCCAGCTTTTACTAAATAATTTAGAATTTCAGCACTTGTTGCAATCTGATAAACAACAAATAAGCAAAAGGCAACAATCATCGCTATAACAACTAAAAGATAATCCAGCTTCTTCATAAGCAGTCCCTAAATATAATTTAGATTATATAAGACATACAAAATAATTGCAAAGAATATAATTAATGAAACTATCAGCGCAATTTTTCTAAAATGCCGCACTATAATATCTTTGCCAGATTTATGGAAAAGCCTAATTAAATAAGCAAGAACAAAAAACCGCAATCCTCTGGCAGCAATAGATGCTATTATAAATCCAAATAAATTTGCCTGCAAAGCGCCGCTGGTAATTGTAGCTATTTTATAAGGAATGGGAGTAAATCCTCCGGCAATAAATGTAGCTATGGTTGCGTAAGCATCGTAATATTCTTTAAATTTTGTAAAAGCTGCAAGATAGCTCGGACGCGCTGCGATAAAATCGTAAATAAAAATATCAAAAAATAAATATCCTAATAAATAGCCGAATAATCCGCCAATTACCGAAGCTACAGTAGTAACAAAAGCATAAAAAAAGGCTTTTTTAGGATGTGCCATTGCCATAGTGAATAGAAAAATATCAGGCGGAATTAAAAAGAAGGAGCTTTCTGTAAAAGCTACCACAATTAAAACCACAAGGGCATGTTTAGATTTTGAATAGACAATAATTTTATTTTGCAGATTCGCTATAAAGTTTTTTAATGATAAAGGCATAAAATATCCAAAAAAGTCCAAATTTAAATAGTTTTGAATTTCTATTAGAAATTTTACCCACTCACATATATTTAATATGCTAAGGGGGTAAAATTCTCAATATAAACCTCAAACTATTTAAAATTACAAGGTTAATTTATAAGCAAAGCAATCTACTTTTTAAGTAAGGCTACCACTCCTGGTAATTCTTTACCTTCCATCCACTCAAGGAAAGCACCGCCCGCTGTAGAAATATAAGTCAGCTTATCGGCTAAACCAAACTCATCTAAAGCTGCAACTGTATCACCGCCGCCGGCAATAGAAATAAGATTGCCTTTTTGAGTAGATTCAGCCACAAATTCTGCCAAGGCTTTCGTTGCTTTAGCAAAGTTTGGCATTTCAAAAGCCCCTAATGGACCATTCCAAATTAAAGTTTTAGATTTTTTCAAAACTTCGTTTATGAAATTTTCCACAGATTTCGGTCCAGCATCTAGTATCATATAATCAGCAGGAATTTCTTTAATGCCGCAAATTTTAATATTAGCATCGTTGCTGAATTTATCAGCAACTACCGCATCTACTGGTAAAACTAATTGCGAGTTATTTTCAGCAGCAGCTTTCATAATAGTGTTGCATTGCTCTACCATTTCTTTTTCTGCCAGCGATGTGCCGATATTGTGCCCCATAGCATAAAGGAAAGTATTAGCCATGCCTCCGCCGATAATTACATACTGCACTTTTTTTACAAGATTATTTAAAACATCTAATTTTGTTGATACTTTAGCGCCGCCAACAATTGCTGCTACCGGAGTGGCTGGATTGCCAAGTGCTTTTTCTAAGGCATCAAGTTCAGCTTCCATTAATCTGCCAGCAGCATAAGGCAATAAGTGTGCTAAACCTTCGGTAGAACTATGAGCTCTATGAGCAGCTGAAAAAGCATCAGATACATATAAATCGCCTAATTCTGCTAATTGTTTTGTAAATTCAATATCATTTTTGGTTTCAGCTTTATAGAATCTAACATTCTCTAGCATAATAATATCGCCGTCTTTCATGTTAGAAATAGCTTCTTTAGGAATATTACCAATGCAATCACTAACAAATGCAACAGGCTTAGCAAGAGCTTCTGCCAAGGCAGCTGCAATAGGTTTTAGAGTGAACTCTTCTTCAAAACCATCTCCTTTAGGGCGTCCTAAATGCGATAATACAATAACTTTAGCACCTTTTTCAGCTAATTCTTTAATGGTTGGTGCAGATCTTATAATGCGCTCAGAGTTGGTAATTTTGCCGTCTTTCATAGGCACATTAAGATCTACCCTAATTAAAACTTTCTTACCTTGCACTGATACATCATCTAGTGAAACAAACTTACTCATAATATTCTCCAGTTTTGTTTTTACTAATAAATAATATAACATTTAAGGGAGAATTTCAATCATAAATGGGGAAATGATTTCTATAAAAGCTCCATATTTAGGAGAGTATTTATCGATATAGCCGTGTGCACGAATATTCTTCCCCTTAATAGTTTTTAAATTAATAATTGAGGAAATATTTTCAAGGTTATCTTTAGAGATTCTCAAAGAAAATCCTTTTGACTGCTCAGCAGACAGCTGCAGCCAAATAGCATTTTTGGTATCTAAAATATCAAATACAGCCGCCTCTACTACTTTATAATTGCCGATATTGTTTTCTGTGTCCTGTGCTTTAATAACCTTATAGCTTAAGTTCTGCCAAAATGGCAGATTATTAGCAATAGCTTTATTTTCTAAGGCAATTAGATCTGTAATTCTAGGAATTGGATTTTTATTTATGATGTAAGTAAAGGCGAATCCTTTTTCAACCAAATAGCCGTTAATCCATAGGTTAGAATCAGCCTCATAAACATCAGCAAGGATTCTTTTGTATTTATCTCGTTTGAATTTTGGATTGTATTCTAAGATAACTTTTTTATTCTTAAGAAGTTTTTCTACCTCTAGTTTAGCTGCAGGCCCAAAATCTTGAACTGGATCGGTAAAAATCTCAGGAGCTTGAATGCCAATCAGCCTAACAGTTTCGTCTTTATTTTTAATTTTAACTGCAATAGTATCACCATCTATAACCCTTATAACTTGAAAGCTCTCTTCTTTGCTAAAAGCTATTGAGGCAATACTAATGAGTAAAATAAAAAAAATAAAATTCTTGATTAGTTTAAACACTTTTAATTAGATTTAACTTTAAAAATATTATCTTTATCGGTTAATGCGTTAGTTGCTTTAATTTTGCTGATAACTTCTTCTAGGTATTTCTTATTAGCATTAATATTATTCTGCGATTCTACTTTAGAATTTATGTGCTTGCTTAAAGATAATAGTCCGCTCATTTGCACCATTTTAATAACTCCTTTGTAATTTTTTTATTTATATAAAAAATATAATTACAAAAAGTTAATAAATACTTTATTGAACATAATATATTTTACAATGCAGCTCTATGCCGTTAGAAGTTCTGATTTGAAAGTAATCAATAAATATTTTAGAGTTAACAGGCACCTTATATGCTTCCTCAGGAATTTTACCATCACCCTGCTTTGATAAGGTTTCAAAAACTCCTTTCACTTCTTCTTTACTAAGCAAATGAATAATATTAAGACAAGGAAGACTGTTTCTTGATGCTATTGAATCGTCTAAAACCATTATGCTTTCAATAGCATATTCTTCAAGAATATAAGTAATCTTTGATTTTAAAGATTTAACTTGTGTAATTCCAATAAGTTTGTTATCTTGCTCATGCCAATTAATATTAGTTTTAAACAGAGCCTGATTCCCAGAAGTTAAGTCTTGCTGAATTTTTATAATATCAAATTTATTTTCACTTGCAAAAAACATAAAATAACCTACGGTTATAAGTGAAGCTGCTGCTAATATAAATATTATCTTTCTAATCATTGTTATTACTACAATTTTTGTTATAATATTACATTATTACAAAATAATAATTAAAGTTCAACAACTTATTAATTTAATGAATATAAATTTTAGACTTATATTATCACTGCTGGGATATTTATTTACAACCATTGGTGTTTTAATGATTATTCCTGCCCTTATTGATTTTTTTATGGATCAAGACGGCAGCAAGACTTTCTTTATTTTCTCGCTGATTATAACTTTCTTTGGTTTGCTGTTAGCTTTTTCTAATCGGCAAGAGCAGACAAAGCCTTTATCACCCAAAGACGGGTTGATTTTAACAGTGGTAGCTTGGGTTAGTATTGTAGGATTATCGGCGCTTCCTTTCAAATTTGGCTACCTGCAGCTTAGCTATACGGATGCTTATTTTGAAATGATGTCAGCCTTTTCTACCACAGGAGCAACAACTATCCCTAATTTAGATGTGCTGTCTTATGGTTTTCATTTTTGGCGGGCGCTTATGCAATGGATTGGCGGCTTGGGGATTATCGTAGCAGCAATTATTTTAATGCCTTCACTTCAAGGCGGCGGCATGCAGCTTTTTAAGATGGAATCTTTTGATACCTTTGATAATGCCATTGATAAAGCTAAAAAAATTGCCTATGGCATGGTAAGTATTTATATCTGTATTACCATTATTGTTTTATTTGCTTTGCTTTACTTGGGAAATTTAAGTTTTTTTGATTCCCTAATCCATAGCTTAACCTCAGTTTCTACTGCTGGATTTTCAAATAAGAACTCTTCAGTAGCTTATTTTAATAGCCCTATAATGGAAGTAATTTTAATATTTGCTATGATAAGCGGAGCTTTGCCATATATTCTTCTATACAATCTATTCTTTTTAAGGAAAAGCAGCATTTTTAAAGACCAGCAAGTAATGGGATTCTTTAAAGTCATTATTTTTGTGATTGTAGTGCTGTCGGCTTGGCTTTATTTTAATAATGGCATTCATTATTTAACATCTCTAAGATACTCTACATTTACAGTGGTTAGTATAATTACTGGAACCGGCTTTGTTTCTTATAACTATAGTATTCTTGGGACTTTTCCTGTTATGCTATTATTTATTTCTTCTTTTATTGGCGGATGCGCCGGCTCAACTGCTTGCGGTATAAAAATTTATCGGTTTCAGGTAGCTAATGCTTTAGGAGCATCTCATTTAGATAAACTTTTCTTAAGAAAACATGTTTCAGTCCCATTTTATAATGGTAATCCTGTTAATTATGATATGGGATTAGGCGTTATGATATATTTATTTGTATTCTTTGTTATTTTAGGCGTAGGATCAGTTCTTTTATCAGCGCTAGATTTAGACTTCATAACTGCCCTCAGTGCAGTAGCTACCTGCCTTACAAATGTAGGTCCGGGATTAGGAGAAATAATCGGTCCTATCGGAACTTTTGCAGAAATCCCGCAAACAGGAAAATGGCTGTTATCCTTAATTATGCTGCTAGGAAGGTTAGAAATTTTTGGAGTTCTTATAATACTTAGCCGTAAATTTTGGTTATAGTTTGGATGTTTTAATTAAATGAATCTTGTAGTAAAGTTTTTAAAATCTGTAAAATATATAAAAGTTTTGATTTTTTACGGTAGAATATAGTATAATAATGCTAAAAATCATCAATATAAAGAAGAGAAATACAGATTCTAATATGAAAAAAGCAGCACTTGTTATAGTTTTTTGTTTTTATAGCTTTTTTTCAATGGCACAAGAAGTGCCGGCTGATTTACAAGAACAAATAGATCAACTGCAAAAGCAGGCTCAGCAACTAGAAAAAAAATTACAGGAACAGGCGGAAGAACAGCGGCTGGCTCGTGAAAAAGAATTAGCTTTAGCCCAAGAAGAAGCAGAAAAACAAGCGCGGAAGAAAGAAGAGCTAGCAAAAGCAGAAGCTGATCGGCAGAATCAAGCAAAAGAAGCCTTAGAAAAAGCAGAAGCAGAACGATTAGCTCGTGAACAAGAAGCCTTAGCTCAAGCAGAAGAACAGCGAATTGCTCGTGAACAAGAAGAAATGGCAAAGGAAAAAGCGCAGAAGCTGCGAGAGCAAGTAGAAAAGCTGCAGCAGCAAGTTCAGTTATACGAGCAAGAGAAAGCAGATGTAAAAAGCAAAGAACTAGAAAAAGAATTAGCAAGGCTGCAGCTTGAGGTAAAACAGCAAGAGCAAGAACAAATAACATCGTTAAAGCAGCAGCAGGCAAGATCGGCTCCTAATCATTATTACTATAGAAATAAACAAAATTAACATAGAGGCGAAAGTTAATTTATTCTTTATATCTTATTTGCTTAAGTAATAATAGAATTAATATTTATTAGTTGTTTTGGATTCTAATATTATTTTGTGTTATAATAACAGCAACTTTTAATTGAATATTTACTTTATAAATAATTAGGGGCAATCCTCATGAGAAAAATAATATTTGCAATAGTTTTCAGTTTTTTTAGTGCTAATTTAATGGCGCAGGGCGACAATTCTATAATAGTAGGATTCGGCGGTGCTAATAATAAAGTTCAAGTCAGCCAAAGGTCAACAGCGGGGCAATTTCCTAATCTATCTTTTAGTCCTTTTACAGATGAACCAGGTTTTGATGCTACCAGCAATTTTAATCTTGCTTATTTAAAAAGCACCAATTATCTTAATGGCAAACTTTCTATAGGTGCAGATTTTACCATGCTTTTCAATAAAGGACTAAATAATAAAGAAACATACATATTTAACACGGCAGGAACTGCTGAGAGTGTAATTAAGGATAAAAGTTCACTATACTCATATACGATAATGTTTTTAGCTAATTACGAACTGCTAAGCATTAGCGCTTTTGATGTATCAGCACAATTAGGGCTTGGTTTTATTTTAAATACTTTAGATCTAAATTTTACTAATACTGTTTATGATGGAAACGGAAATGTTAGCGACTCAGTTCATATTACAGGCAACGGCACTAGCGGTTCTGGAGCAGCAAGAATTGGCTTAGTCGGCAACTATAACATGTTTGATAGACTAGCTATTGGGGCAGGGGCTTATTATTTATATGCCGGCGAAACAAAAAAATCTAACTTAGCAGGAACTGGCATGGATTATAAATTTAGAAATAATGGCACCGTGCTTTATAACATTCATGTAATATGGAGATTTTAACTATGAAGAAAATAATTTTCATACTTGGCTTTTTATTTTTTAGTTTTAGTTTAATGGCATCAGACAGACCAAATTCATTAACATTTTTTGGAATATCTTCAGCTCATAACAATACTAAATGGGCAACTAAGGCACCTGGGCAGAATGAATTTTCTCCTTATGAAAATGTATCAGAGTTCAACGCTAGAGTAAATCCTAGTATAAGTTTTTTAAGACAAGTAGATAATAGACTATCTATGGGTTTTGAACTATCAGTTTTTGCAGGCTCTGGCATTAATAACAATGATATAGTTGTTGATCCAAATGCCGGAACAGCAGGATTAATAACTACCAGCAGATTTAAAGCCAATTACGATTCGGCTATAATTATGCTTCTTGCGGACTATATGTTTTTAAGGCTTGATAGTTTTGACTTCTCTTTACAGGTTGGGGCTGGCTTAGCTTCGCATGTTTTAGATCTTGATTACACCATCAGAAAATATAATCTTAACGGCACGCTAGTTTCCAGCAACTCTTTTAAGGGAGATGATGTTAGCTCTACCTATGCTTCTAAGGCTGGAATAATCGGCAGCTATAATTTTACCAGTTTCTTTGGTATAAGTTTAGGCGGTTATTATACTTATACAGGTCCGGCAAAATTTAAACTAGATAATACAAAATATAGAGTTAAAGATAGCGGCATTACCAGTGTAAATCTTAGCTTTAAGTGGATGTTTTAATTGAAAACAAGAAAAGTTATTTAAACTAAAGCTGGAGCGGGTGAAGGGAATCGAACCCTCGTCGTAAGCTTGGAAGGCTTCTGCTCTACCATTGAGCTACACCCGCAAATGCCATATTTTAGTAAAATGCTTAATAAGCGATTCGCTAAAACATAAATACAAATTAATAAAAGTGGTGGATGGGGTAGGATTCGAACCTACGTAGGCGTTCGCCAACGGATTTACAGTCCGTCTCCTTTAGCCACTCGGACACCCATCCAATCTACTAACTAATTTATAATAATATGTCATTAAATTTTTTACAAGAACTTTTTTGTTTTTATTGTTATTATTTATTAATAAAATTAGTTTGGATATAATAGTGCAAATAGAAAATTCTCTTAAAAAACATAACTCTAATAAAGTTTGGCTTTACGGATTACACGCTTCTTTGTCTGCTCTTAGCAATGAAAATAGAAAAATCCATAGGATACTTGCCCTTAAAAAATATTACGATAACATTTTAGATATTCTATCACAGAGAAATCTTTCAAAAAATCTTATTCACCTATGCGATAGGGCAGCGTTAGAAAAAGTTTTGCCTTTGGATGCTATTCATCAGGGTATTGCCATTGAGGTTGACTATCTCGAGACTGAAAATCTTAATGTTTTCACTGCAAATCTTAAGGAGCATCAGTATAGCTGCGTTCTGCTTTTAGATCAGGTTAACGATAGCCGCAACATTGGCAGTATAATTCGTTCTGCCGTAGCTTTTGATGTTGCTGCTATTGTATTTACAAAAGCCAATTTTCCTAAAGAGAATGGTGCAATGGTTAAAGCAGCTGCCGGCGGGTTCGAAAAGATTAAACTTATTGAAGTTGCCAATTTATCTAACAGCATTATGCATTTAAAAAAGGAAGGTTTTTGGATTATCGGTTTAGATGCTCATACCGATAGTAGTATTCATCAGCTGGATTTTTTCCCTAAAATTGCACTAATTTTAGGATCTGAGGGCGATGGCATGCGCGAATTGACTAAAAAATCCTGCGATTTTCTTGCTAAAATTCCGCAATCTCCTAATATGGAAAGCCTAAATATATCTAATGCTGCGGCTATTGCCTTATATGAAATTTACAAAAAATCTCTTTAATTTTACCTTTCCTTAGACAGAAAAATTATGTAGGCAATAAAAACAAAAGCAATGCACGAACAGATAATATTTATAAAACAGAGATATGAGTTAAAATAGGAGCGGTCAGTAAAGAATATCAAAAAGCCTAAAGGAGAAGAGAATACCGCATGATGATAACAAAGCCTCCTATACTATTTTACATCACGACTACACTATACGCAAAATGTATATAATTGTCAAGAGAAAAATATAATTATTTAATTGCTTCTGCCAATTAAATAATTATAAATTCTCTCTGAACATTTACCATCTCTAAATGAAAACTCATTTTTCATTTTATTTAAATAATTTCCTTTTACAACAAAATTATTATCTATTGTTTCTTGAATAGAATTTATTAATTGATACTCTTCTAAGCAAACACCTCCAAAGCCATCTTTATCATAACTAAAATATCCTTTAGCATGAGCATGTTTTCCTGAAAAAATTTCTTCTTTATCAAATTGATAATATATAATATTTTTTAGTAAATAGGCTGCTTCAAAAGCTACAGAAGAATAATCTGTAATAAATATACTAGAACATACAAATAAGTCTTGCAGACTTATATTACTGGTAGAATCATAATAGGTAATGCCTGTAAAATTCTTAAATTGTTTCATATAAATTTCAGCATTGTCATGCGGCAAAAAAATTACTTCTAAATTATTTTGCTCCTTAATTTTAGATAATTCTTTTGATTGTAAAAAACTTGTCCATTTTTTAATATAATCACTATTTAAAGTAGATTTTCTAAAGGTTCGGCTATTGCTATTTTTAGCTCTGCTTCCGGCTAAAGAAGATCTCCATGTTGGCATAATAACAATTGCTTTTTTATTACTATGGTAATTTTTTGCTTTTTGTAGTAGTGCATCATGTCTGGGAAGCCCTGTTAAAATAACTTCTTCTTTTGAATAATCATAGTTGTTTCCATCTAACACTATAGAATTGTATTCTTTTTGTGTGGAAGTTATAAAAACATCAATAGGCTCTTTATTAAGCCATTTAGAAAGATCATCTTTGATAATTCCATGCTGCAAGAATACAAATTTAAATTTTTGCTGCTGTTTTAAAGATTTTGACTTCAAAAAAGAATGTATATAACTATCTGCATTAGAAGAAATAAGATACTTACAATTTAGCAATGCTATCTTATGTTGTAATCCTCCAAAAGGTAAAAGATTAAAACTTTCTTGTTTTAATCTTTTATAATCTCGTAAGTTTTTTCTAATACAAAAGAAAATATTTTCTTTTGTATTATCTCTAAGGTATCTATAAAAATGCTCAGCATTATCATCAGCTCTAATGTCTCTGTCTATAAGCACCCAAGAATCTTTGTATTTATTTTTAAAATATGGGATTTTAGATAAATAACTAATAAAATTTAACGAAATACAAGATGGAAAAATCATTTCTTTTATTTTATCTTTATTAGGAGCTGAAACTCTCTTCCAATTAATATGCCAATGCAGTTTAATAGGTTTGCCGTCTAAAGAAGAACTTATCTCTTGAGTATTTTCTATTTGTGATAAATCTATATATAAGATATGTTCATAATAAAACTCTGTATCATAAAGTTTTATATATTTAATTTTATGAGTTCTTATTTGTAATTTTTTATCGCTAGAAAAGAATTCTAAATTTATTTTATCTGTAGATGAACATATATGAGCTTTAATATAATCTTTTTCAACATTATACTTAGTTATATTAATATTATGATTAACTTCTTGTTTATTATAAAATAACTTTAATAATCCTAAATTAAACTCCTTACGAAGAATAATTTTTTTGTATTGTTTTATTAATTTTTTCTTCTTATAAGGAAATAAATTTTTTGTTTTATATAACCATGAAGCAGGATAAATATATTTTTTATAAAAATTTTTAATTGCTAAATTGCCAAAAATTATTTCTTTTGTATAGCTATCTTTTTTATTCCATATACTATTATCGGTAATATCTTTATATAAACAAATAGAATTTGTTATAACCATAATCTTTTTTGCATTATGGAATATACGCTTTAATGAATTAATATTTGAAAAATTTTGATTTATTATTTCTTTTTTATAAAATAATGAGGTTAAAGAAAATTCTTTAAAATTACAACTAGGGAAAAATAAATCTATATATCCTTTTTTATTATAGAATCTTGCAGTTCTATCTTTTTGAAGTATTTCTTTAGTTTCAACAGAAAGATTTAATTTTGCAGCAATTAAATCAACATTATTACTTTCAATATTATCATCTAAAGATATGGAGTTAATGTTAGTTAAACAAATTAAATCAGTTAAATCATCTGAATCTATAAAGGTTATCCACTCTCCAGTTATAAGGTTTAATAGTTCATTTTTTGATATTTTATTTTTTAAAATATATTTTATATTTTTAGGATATTTATCTTGTAATTCTTTGTATATAGGAGTGTGCCTATCTGAATGTGCCGTATCAAGTAAAATGATTTCTACATTACTTTTAAGAATTAATTTTATTGCTTCTTCTGCATAATTTTTAAAATTATGAGCTGAAATAACAATACTAAATTTAACCATGATTCTCCCCATCAACATATTTTAAATTATATATTATTATAGAGATTTAATAAGATTTAATATTAAAAATTAAGAAAATTTACAAATAAAAAAGACCTATTTTTAATAGGTCTTTTTATATAAACTATCAAAAACAAATTAATTAGCAGTATTCATAGCTAATTTAACTTGATCTAAAGTTATATCATAGCCGTTAGCAACTAAGGCTTTTTGAATGCCTTCAGCTGAAGTATCATTCAGTGCATATTTTCCTTTTGGCAAGAATAAAGTTCCGTTGCTGTAGTCAACGGCAAAAGCGATAATTCCCGGAATTAAAAAGAACAATAAGCCAATAGCATTCAGCACAACGATAGTTGTATCTAATCTGCCGCTGTGTGCACGATTAATTTGCTGAGGTTTTAATAAAGTGCCACAAGCGGTTACAAAAAATACAGCAAAAGCTGCTGCTAAAAGGGAGAACTTTCTAATCATGATATAATACCTATTTTATTTTTGATTAATAAATTTAAATACATTATTATGTATAGTCCTTTTATAAAGATTCGCAATATCTTTTTACTATTCAGCTATTAATTTCTTTAGCTGGAACTATTTTCTTTAAGATATAAAGGGTCGTTATATAAAATTAAACTTCGCATCTTAGAAGGACTCATAGGATAGGCTCTAGTTTTCATCTGTTCTTCGGTTAAAAAGAGTGTGCCAGTAGCATAATCTACGCTTAGGGCAATAATTCCTGGAAAGACAAATACTAATATGCCAAGACTATCTAAAAAAACCACATAATAATCAGGCTCGCTGGTATGTTTAACGAAATTTTTCTTATAAATAGAGCCGCAAGAAGATATTAATAATGATACGCTGAATAAAATTATTAAAAATATACTTTTCATTTTAATCATAAAGATTTATTCCTATTTTATTATTTATTATGCCTACGGAGCTGCAGCTATTGGTGCAGCTGCCTGTGTATCGTTATTAGCAGCAGGGGCTTCTGCAGCATTTTGAGGGCTTTTATCAGCAATTGCTACATCAGATCTTCTTTTAAACATTCCGGGTTCTGCCGAAAGAGGAAGTCCAAGCCCAGTTAAAAAAGCTGTTTGATTGCCAGGAATTGCCATAAAAGTATAAACATCCAGCCGCTCATCATACATTTCCATCATGCCGATATTGCTAGAATATTCCACATGCAAAGCAAGATAATTCATCATATTCAGTTTGTCATATAATCTATCAGACTGTGAATAGGTATTTTCATTGTCAGTAGGAATAGTACCGGGAGGAGCCGTTAAAACGCTTAAAGGAGTTTTAACATTTTTATCCATTGCTTGAAAAGCTAAAACTTTAATACTGCTAAGAGTATATTCTTTAAAATCGCCAGACGGAGAAATATAAAACTGCGGAGGCACTAAATAACCGACTAAAACCCTTCTGTAGGTTTTAAGCGTAGATTCTCCATAAATATCATTCAAGTATTCTATAGGGGAACGGTCGCTTGGCGGCTGAGCCGATTTGAACTTGCCTGGATTAACCCTATCTACACCGTAATCTAAATATAATATGGCGCGCTTAGTGGCAATGGCGCCATTTTGGTTAAGAAACGCCTCTACCTCTGCAAAAACATCAGTAAAGTCGTCTTCAATTGAGCCAAATGATTCCTTAAAAACAAAAGACTGCGTAGTAATCGGCACCTCTATCGGCGAGTAGGTAACAATACTGCTAGGAGCAGCATAAGCTGTGTTGCACGCCAGCAAAACGGCTGCAGCCGTAAAAATTATAGAGATTTTATTTAATAATTTTTTATTCATTATGAGTCTCATTTTTATTTTGTAAAATATCATGGTGGAGCCTAGGGGGGTCGAACCCCTGACCTCTACAATGCCATTGTAGCACTCTACCAACTGAGCTAAGACCCCATGTATAAACTTTACATTACTAATTATTATATATAAATATTACATAATTTAAAGAAAAATGTTAATATAGAAAAAATAATTGCAATTTTAAAGTAATTTTTATGATTATGGTATCTAGTTTTAAGTCTTCGGCTATTGTTGGAGAGGTTTCTAATTTCGCCGATAAGTCTATATCGCACCGCAGTATTATTTTAGCGTCTTTGGCTGTAGGAACCAGTAAAATCCATGGACTTTTAGAGTCAGATGATGTTTTTAATACCATTAGTTGCTTTAAAAAACTTGGTGTTAAAATTAATAAGACCGATGATTGTTATGTGGTAGAATCTAAAGGATTTCATAGTTTTTCTAAAAATGAAGATAGTTTTTATATGGGAAACTCAGGCACAAGCTGCCGCCTTATTTCTGGAGTTTTAGCCGGAATTCCTAACAAAAATTCGCACATATCCGGCGATTCTTCCCTTACAAAAAGACCGATGCGAAGAATTGTAGAACCATTGCAGCTAATGGGTGCAGATATTACAGGTGGTCAACTGCCGATGGCAATTTCTGGGAAAGTTCTTATGGGCATAAACTACGAACTGCCAGTTGCTTCGGCACAGGTGAAATCTTGCATTTTATTGGCAGGATTATTTGCTGCAGGACAAACGCAGGTAGCAGAAAAAGAATCCACCCGCGACCATACAGAAAATATGCTGAAGAATCTTGGGGTGGACATTAAAGTATCGGCAGGGGAATCGCAGAAAATTATTACATTAAATAATAATCAAAAAGATCTGCCTCCTACAGATTATATTATTCCTAACGATTTTTCTTCGGCAAGTTTTTTTATAGTTTTGGCTTTAATTACGAAAGATAGTGAGATTCTTATTAAAAATGTTAATTTAAACCCCTTAAGAACAGGTTTTTTAACTGTTCTTCTTGAGATGGGGGCAGATATAAAAATTTTAAATCCTCATAATTTGCAAGGCGAAACGGTGGGTAATTTATTGGTAAAATCTTCACAGTTAAAAGGAATTAAAGTGAATCCTAGTTTAGTTCCAAGCATGATTGATGAATTTCCCATTGCCTCTATTGCGGCAGCTTTTGCAGAGGGAAAAACGGAATTTAGCGGTATTGGTGAACTGCGTCATAAAGAAAGTGATAGAATTAATGCTGTTGCTGCTAATTTTCAAAAATTAGGTGTGAAATTTGAGGTTGGTGAGGGTTTTCTTAGCATAGAAGGGTCTTCAAAAAAATTAGCAGGCGGTGCGGCTATAGAATCGTTCAAAGACCATCGTATTGCTATGGCTTTTTTAATTATGGGAGCGATGTGTGAAAATCCTATACAGGTGTTGGGGTGTGAAAGTATTAACACTTCATTTCCAAATTTTTTTGCAATTGCAAAAAGTGTGGGATTGAATATTTATACTCATCATACCGACGAAAGTCGGTATCCATTTGCAGATTAATTTATATGGATACCGTTTTCAACGGTATGACGAAATATTAATTAAAGGAGTTAATCATGATAATAGCAGTTGATGGAGAATCGGCTTCTGGCAAAGGCACGGTTTCAAAACTTTTAGCGAAGAAATTAGATTTTGCCTATCTTGATACCGGTTTGCTTTATCGGGCGGTGGCATATCTTGCGAAGCAGAAAAATGCTTTAGAAAATGAGGAGGCAGTAATTAATATTGCCAAAAATATTACGGCAGCCGATTTAGAAATAAATGGCTTGCGAAGAGAGGATATTGGTGCGGCGGCATCAATTGTGGCAAAAATTCCAGAAGTGCGGCAGGCATTATTGCAGTTTCAGGTAGATTTTGCGAATTATCCTCCTAAACATAAAAAAGGAGCAGTTCTTGACGGGCGCGATATTGGCAGCGTAGTTTGTCCGCAAGCCGACATAAAATTCTATGTGTGTGCCTCGCTGCAGGTTAGAGCAGAGCGTAGGCATAAAGATTTACCTGATGCTAAATTTGAGGATATTTATAATTCCCTTCAGGCAAGGGACGAAAGCGATAAAAATAGAGCTGTAGGAGCTTTAAAAAAACTGGACGATGCCATTGAAATAGACAATACGCATCTTAGCATAGAAGAAACATTTAATAAAATGTATAAATATATCGAGAAAAAGCTACCGTCATACCGTGCTTGACATGGCGCTACAGCGAACAGAGCACTTCCGTAAAACTGCTTTATTACAATAAAGCTAATTTGTATTAGAGAAGTAAAAAAATCATTTGAGATTTTTCAGTTTTTATTATAAAATCTAATTTGCGTTGCTACGCACTTAATATAAAGGAAACGAATTAACATGAATAAACCTAATTTTAACAATGAGAGTTTTGATGCTCTCTTTCAACAAAGCGTATCTGGTGTAAAAAACTTCGAGGGTCAAATCGTTAAAGGTGTGATTATCGGAATTGACAACTATTATTTAACTGTAGATGTGGGTCTAAAATCTGAAGGCAAAATTCTTTTATCAGAATTTAGAAAAGCCGATGGCACTACTCCTACTTTTGAAATCGGTCAGGAAGTAGAAGTTTACATTGAAAGATACGAAGATTTAGCCGGAAATATTATGCTATCCCGCGAGAAAGCCAAAAGAGAAGAAGTTTGGCACGATCTTGAAAAACTTTATTTAGAAGGAACTCCAATTACTGGATATATTTCTAAAAGAGTTAAAGGCGGCTTTGCAGTCCTAATTGAAGACACTCTTGCATTCTTGCCGGGTTCGCAGCTAGATATTCGTCCTATTAAAAACATTAATTCTCTTGTGGGAACGAATCAGCTGTTGCAGATTTTAAAAATGGATAAAAAAAGATACAATATCGTTGTATCAAGAAAAGCGATTATTTCTAAATCTTATGTTGAAGGTAAACTTGAGGGTCAAGAACAGTTTGAAGAAGGTCAAATTGTTGAAGGTATCATTAAAAATATTACCGGCTACGGTGCATTCATAGATTTAGGCTATGTTGACGGCTTGCTGCATGTTACCGATATGTCTTGGAGCAGAATCAACCATCCTAGCGAAGTATTTACTGAGGAAGATTTAGCGCATTTGAAAGATGCTACAAAACAGCCGAAACCTATCAAACTTAAAATTGTTAAAATTAACCCAGAAAATAAAAGAATTTCTTTGGGTATTAAACAATTAACTGAAGATCCTTGGAGCGAGGTTGTTGAAAAATATACCGTTGGCAGTTCTTTTAAAGTTAAAATTACCAACACTACTGATTACGGTATATTCGTAGAATTAGCTAAAGGTGTTGAAGGCTTGGTGCACATTAGTGAAATGAGCTGGGTTAAAAAAGACATCAACCCTAAAGTTGACTACAAAGTTGATGAAGAAGTTGAGGTTAAAGTTCTTGATGTGGATATTAAAAAACGCAGAATTAACTTATCTATTAAACAAACTACACAAAACCCATGGCAAGATTATGCTAATGCGAATCCAGAAGGCAATTTGGTTGATGTAGAAATTAAAGAAATTAATCCTAACGGCTTAGTGGTTAAACTTAATGACTCTATTGAAGGATTTATCCGCCTATCAGATTTATCTTGGGAAAATAACAAAGAAGATGTGCTGAATGAATACAAAGTTGGAGATAAAATTTCTGCAAAAATCATTAAACATAACTTAGAAAAAGATAAAGTATTGCTAAGTGTTAAGCATTTATCTGAAGATCCATACATGGGCGCTGTTGATAATCTTAAAAAAGGTGATGTGGTTAATGCTAAAATTACCTCTATTAATGAAAACGGTGTTGAAGTTGAAATTAAATCCGGCGTAGTAGGATTTATTAAACAGGCAGACTTATCAATGGATGCTGAAGACAGAAATATTGAAAACTATAAAGCCGGTGATTCTGTTGAAGCTATGGTTCTTTCTGTAAATTCTAATACTAGACTTGTATCGCTGTCGATTAAAAGTTTAGAATTAGCTGAACAGAAAAAAAATATGAGCACTGGAGATAATAGTTCTTCTTCGCTGGCTGATGTTTTTGCTGAAGCCATGAGCAAGAAAGAACAAGAAGGTAAGTAGTTTTATTAATTTTTAATAAATAAAAAGATAGAAGAAGCATTTTTAAATCATAACTATTGCAAAAGCAAGGTTAGCTGTTTGAAAAATATTTTTTCTATCTTTTTTATTATCCATAGCAGATTTAATTATTTATAAATAAGTTAATGTGTAATAAAAATGTTTTATACTATTTTTATGAAAATGTGATATTATTAACCTAAATTACTACGGGGAGTTAAGCATATATGAATTGGATTAACAAGTTAATAAATAAATCGCATGAAAAAGCGCCGGCTTCAGCTCCTGCGCAGCCTAAAGATATTCCTGATAATTTATGGCTTAAATGTCCAAACTGTTCAACTTTGCTTTTTAAAAAAGATTTAGAAAAAAACGAACAAGTCTGCACGAACTGCGATTATCATTTCTTTTTACCGGTAGAAAAACGGCTGGAAAGTTTATTTGATGATGGCAAATACATTAAAATTGATCTGCCAAAAGGCTTAGAAGATCCACTGAAATTTAAAGATAAAGATAAATATATCGATAAAATTAAAATCTATCGCCAAAAAACTGGATTTAATGATGCTTTCATCGCCGGCTATGGCAAAGTTAACGGGAATTTTGTGGTAATTGGCGTTATGAATTTTGCCTTTATGGGCGGGTCAATGGGCAGTGCTGTTGGCGAAGGTTTTTTATTTGCCGCCCAGTTTGCAATTACGAAAAATACTCCGTTTGTGGTTGTCTCTGCTTCTGGCGGTGCCAGAATGCAAGAGGGAATGATTTCTCTTATGCAGATGGCAAAAACTACTATTGCCGTTGAAATGCTATCTGAGAAAAAACTGCCTTATATCGTGGTGCTTACTAATCCAACTACTGGAGGTGTAACTGCGTCTCTTGCTATGCTGGGAGATATTCATATTGCCGAGCAGGGTTCTACTATAGGTTTTGCAGGGGCAAGAGTAATTGAGCAAACTATCCGCAAAAAACTTCCCGAAGGTTTTCAAACGGCTGAATATTTATTAGAGCATGGCATGGTTGATGTAGTAGTGCATAGAAGAGATCTGCAAACAACACTTGGCAATGTTATTGATGTTTTAGTTAATAAAACTAAGGTTGCTTAGTAAGAGCTAATCAGAAAAATAATAGTTTTCTGGTTCTTATAATGTGTAGGGTTTAATATTTTTAACTAAAAATGCTTCTCATTAATTAAAGGCTGCTTATGTTTGCCTTCAATACTTGCTATGGAGCTGATTTTATCAAGAATATCTTTATTATCCTGTGCTGAAAATTTTACTAAACTCATTAATAATTTTCCATAATAAATATACTTTCAAACTATTATAGTATATTATCAAGATAAATCTTGATATATTATATCTTAAATATCTTCCTAATTTTGTTAAAATTATTGTATTATTATATATTTACACTAGGAGGTATAATCAATGCTTAATAATGTTTCTAGCAGCCATTTAACTTTTATTGATTTATCTCTCTCAAGAATCCGTAATTTTTTAGAAAAAATCGGCAATCCGCAAGATAAAATCAGCAATATTATTCATGTGGCTGGAACTAATGGCAAAGGTTCAACCTGTGCGACGATTAGGGCAATTTTAGAAGGGCATGGCTATTCTGTTAATGTTTTTACTTCGCCGCATTTGGTAGCGTATAATGAAAGGTTTCGGATTCATGGCAAATTAATTACTAATGAATATCTTGAGGAAATTAAAAGCAGACTGGCAAAAATTGACGGATATGACAGCCTTAGCGTATTCGAGCTAACGATGGCAATTGGCTTTGTGGCTTTTAAAGAACAAGAGGCAGATTTCACAATTATTGAGGTAGGGCTTGGCGGCAGGCTAGATGCCAGCAATGTTGTTAAAAGCCCTCTATTAAGTATTATTACAACCATAGATTACGATCATCAAAGTTTTTTAGGAAATACTCTTACCCAAATTGCTTATGAAAAAGCGGGAATTATTAAAAGAGGCAGCTTGGCAATTGCAGATTATCAAGATAAAAAGGTGAATAGGGCATTAAAAAAATATGCAGCGCACATGGGTTCTACATTAATTTGCGGCGGGGAAGATTATAAAATAACCTTTAGCAGCGGCAAAGTTTCTTTAGCATATAAGAACCAAGAAACTATTCTGCCTAAATTAGAACTAGCGGGGAATCATCAATATTATAATGCCTCTCTGGCAATTATAAGCTGCATAAATATTTTAAAAGATAAATTCAATTATAATAATTTGCCCTTATATTTGTCGCAGGCTCAATGGGCAGGAAGATTGCAGAAAGTAGAAGCTCTTTACGGAGTAAAGTTTAGTAATGCTGAAGTATTTTTAGATGGTGCGCATAATATATCAGGAAGCCGAGTATTGTGTAATTTTATTGAAAGCAATTATGCCGATGCGGCAATCCATATTTTTTTAGGAATGCTGATAAAAAAAGATTTAGATGGTTTTCTGCAGAATATTGCAGCTTTGGCTGTTAAGTTTAATGCGGTGGTTTATCCTATGGAAATTACAGGGCATGAGGCTTATGAAAAAGAAGATATTTTAAATAAACTCCCTGCATATAATCTGCAAGGAGGCACTTTTGCTAATTTTAAAGATAAACTGGCAGAAATTAATCAGCTAGATGGCAGAAATCTTATAGTTATTTGCGGTTCTTTGTATCTTTTAGGTGAAATTTTGGGTGATAATATAGAAGCAAGCTCTTAGGGAAAGATAATTTAAGCCTTCATATACCAGCTTAAGATTATATTTTTTCCTAAGAGCTTGCAATAAAAATATTCTTCAAATAATTATTGGGAGTAAAGGGTGGGGAAGTTAAGAGTTAAGCATAGTTCTTATGATTCTCAATATTTAAAATTAAGCCGAAGCTAGTCATAAGGGTAATCATTGAGGTGCCGCCGAAAGAAACTAAAGGCAGCGGGATTCCAACTACCGGCAAGATTCCGCTAACCATGCCGATATTTACAAAAACATAAATAAACAGCATTGTGCCAATTCCCGCAATAATATACCTGCCATAGGCATAGCTGCAGCGGTAAGACATCATTAAAATAGTTATAATCATTGCCGCATAAGTTATTATTAAAAAGAAACTGCCAAGGAAGCCAAATTCTTCAGCAAAAAGTGTAAAAATAAAATCTGTATGCTTTTCAGGCAGAAAATCCAGCTGAGCCTGCGTGCCTTGTAAAAAACCCTTGCCAAAAAATTCTCCCGATCCTATCGCAATTTTAGACTGAATTATATGATAGCCAGAACCAAGAGGATCTCTATCGGGATTTAAAAAATTTAAAATTCTTTCTCTTTGGTAATTATGGAGGTTAAACCAAGATATTGGAAGAATTATCAGCATAGATAATCCCATAATGGCAAAATACCGCAAGCGGAAACTTGATAAGAAAAATAAGACGGTTGAAATAACGGCTATCATTAAGGCAGTGCCGAGATCTGGCTGTTTTAAGATTAATAAAAATGGAATAATTGAAATTATGGCAGGCATAAGATAATATTTAAGTTTTCCCGTTTGCAGTGATGAAAGTGAGTGAAAATACTTCGCCAGCATTAAAATTAAGGCAATTTTCATAATTTCTGAGGGTTGAATCATAAAGATTCCTAGATTTAACCATCTTTGTGCGCCTAAACGAATATCGCCAAGAATTTCTACTAAAACTAATAGAAAAAGACTGAAATAATAAAAATAATCAGTTAAAAGGAAGATGATTTTTAAATCCAAGCGAAAAACAATAAATAAAACCACAAAACCTAAAAGTGCTTTAATTAAATAAGAAAAAGCATACTGATAAAAGTTTCCGCCGCCTGCACTATACTGCATGGTTAAGCCAACAATGCAGGTTAGCAGAATTAAGCCAAGCAATACTATGCTTAAAGGTGTAATTTTTATAAAAAACATGTTTGAAAATTTATTGCTCATTAATTAATACCATAATTATTGGTTAGGTTAATTTTTTGTTATGCTAGAGTAAAATCGGCATTCATCTGCGGATAGATTAAGTATTAAAATTAATAATTTAAAGTTAATATAATCATCCAATAGATGCCTGTTAAGCACGGTATAACAATTCTTAGTTGTTTACCCCAGCTATGATTTTTGCTATCCTTTCGTGTTCAGCAACATAATAAGGATGCCTTTGCTTTAACAGCTTTGCAATTTCCCCGCCCATAGAAGCAGCAGTAGTGGCTGCGCTGCCGCCATGTTCAATAACAATAGAAATAGCGTAGGTAGGGTCGTGGGCAGGAACATAGCCGATAAACAGTGCGTGGTCGCGGCGGTTCCAAGGAATCATATAATTTTGTAAAACTCCGGTTTCCCTTTCTTTCATAGAAATTCTCCGAACCTGCGAAGTTCCGGTTTTACCTGCCATCGCCCAGCTGCTATCATATGTTCTTGCCAGCATTGCAGTGCCTCCTTTGGCATTAACCGTATTAAAAAGAGCATTTTTAAGAAACTCAAAGTTTTCTTTTTTTTGCGGCAGCTGTCTTTTTTTGATAGATTCTTTAGGATAAACAACTCTATCTTCATACTCAATATTTTTTAGCAAGGCATAATCCATATCAACACCCGAGCTGGCTAATAGCGATACCATTTTATTAAGCTGAATAGGTGTTGTCAGCCAACGCCCCTGACCGATTACCCCAATAATTTTATCACTGAATTTAGATTCACTATCCTCGGAAAGAATAGTTTTGCCTCTGGACTCATTAGATAATATAGGCAAATGCTTAGCCCCAAAACCGAAATCTTTTGCCGTATCGTTCATATCTTTTAAAGATAATAAATTCGCTAAATTATAGTAGTAAACATCACAAGACTGCACGATTGAGTTATGTAAATCTACTTTGCCATGTCCTCTATGCAACCAGCAGTGGAATCTTTCTTTACCAATATCTAAATAACCTTTACAGGTAAAAGTTGTATCTGGAGTGATTAAGCCTCTTTCTAAAGCTGCCATAGCAATAACCGGCTTAATGGTTGATCCCGGCGGATACATTCCCATTAAAGTTTTATTTGATAGAGGCGCTTTTTCGTTATTGGTAAGTTCGCTCCATAGTTTATTAGAAATTCCCTCAGTGAAAAGATTCGGATTAAAGCTAGGGTAAGATGGCATTGCCAGAATTCTTCCAGTTTTAATTTCGCTTACTACAGCTGATGCGCTATTATATTGGCTTAACAATCTATATACTTCTTCCTGCAAGACTTGATCTATAGTAATTGCCACATTGTTTCCCGGAGTGGAGGGCTTTTGATCGAGTTTTCTAATAATATTGCCATGGGCGTTAATTTCATATTTAGAATAGCCTACTGTGCCTTTCAAAAAAGGATCAAGTGATTCTTCTAAAGCATAGCGTCCAATTTGCCAATGCGGGATATTGTTGCTTTTAGCCAAATCGTTAGTAATGCTGGTATAGCCAATAACATGGGCGAAAGCATCGGCAAAGGGGTAATTACGGCGAAAGAATGGTCTTATAAAAACGCCAGGTAAATTATAAGAAAAAGTTTCAATAGCGGCAATTTCACTTTGCGAGAGATTCTGCTTAATTAAAATAGGAAAATACGGAGGCTTGTTTTTGTAATCGTCAAGAATCCTCCGTTTCTCTTCTTCGGTTATTATAATAATGGAGGATATATTGTTAATAAATAAGTTGATATTATTTTCAATCTGTGATTTTAAAAATAATGCCTCCCACAAAAATACATTATTAGCTAAAGCAATATTGAAATTATCGTTAATCAGCCCGCGTTTAGGAATTATTGGAACCAGATTAGTGCGGTTTTTATCGGATAGGGTATTAAAATAAAGCCCTTCTTTAATTTGCAGCTGAAATAGCCGCACTAATAAAACCGTAAATAAAGACAGTTTTAAAATAAGCAGCACAAAGATTCTACGGCTAAAAGTTTTAATATTTTTCATAAGATTTAGGAGCAATCATTTTATATATTCTAACTCCATTATATACTAATGGAAAGATTATTAAAGATATAATTATAAATTCCGCAATGGGTGCGAAATTGGTATCTACCATAAGCGAAAAAATAACGACAAAAACAATAGTAGCGACAATATTTATGGTATAGAATATATAAGTGCTTAGAAAATCTTTTATTTTTATGTATTTAATTTCAAATTTTGCCGCTAGATATACGGCTAAAAATATAAACGAGCTAAGCCCTAAGGCAATATCATTAACGCTGTCTAAAATAAGTCCGCTAATGAAAATAGCTACAATGTGGAAATATTTTTCATTAATTAAAAAACTATAAAATACTAAACTATAAACTAAAATAAAAAGGAAAAGATTTAAGAATCCTGTAAAAATTCCTGCTAAAAATGATAGAAATATCAATAAAAGCGAAGGATAAGATTTAATTAAAATAAGTTTAATATTTTTATTCATTTTTATGCTTTATTACCTAATTTAGAATTATCTTACCACATAAACATAATTCAAATTGCTAAGATCTTCAAAAAGTTTAACTTTCCAATTATCTTTGCTGCCATTAGTAGATGGAGCTTTTATTACAACCCCGATAGCTACAAATTTCGGGAAATTGCCTTCAAGTCCAGAAGTATAAACAACCTCGCCCTCTTGAATCTGAATATCTTGTGAATATAGGGTAACATCTGGATTTGTGGTTTTATTGCCAGCTATCACAATATTTACATTAGTTTTAGCCGTTGTTGCAGAAATTCTAAAGTTGCTGTCTAAAACACTAAGAATATTCGCGGAGTTTTTTTTCACATCAATAGTGTAGCCAACAACGCCGCGATTAGACACTACTAATTGATTATCACTGACGCCTTGATTGCTGCCAATGCCGATTGTTAAATTATTGCCGATGTTTCCTAAAGAATTAACCACAATGCCGGTAGTAATAATATTATTTAGGTTTTTATTATCAACAAAATTAATAGCAGAATTAAGAGCATTCAACTTATTTTGCAAATATTTATTTTCTATTTCTATTCTGTCGGTATGAGCCAGCTGATTCCGCAATTCTGCATTTTCAGCGCGCAGATTGTCTATTATTTGCGATTTATTTAATGAATCCATAAAATACGCAGATATACCTTGACTAAAAAATATCCGCACGCCCACTGCTTTTGATTTAATAGAATCGGCAATAGCATTGCTAGATTCTTTAGATATGCCATTAAGCGACAACAAAACTAATGACAGCAGCATTAAAGCTATCCATAAAGCCCAATTGAAATGGTATTGCTTTGCGTTAATTAGAGACATGGTTTAATAATAGGTAAACATAGTTTTAAATTTATCAAAGTTTTCAATCATCTTACCAGTGCCCCTAGCCACACACTCTAAAGGATTCGGTGCGATAATTACCGGAACTCCGGTTTCTTGCGCAATATAAACATCAAGATTTTTTAACAGACTGCCGCCGCCAGCTAACACAATACCTTTTTCCATAATATCGCCAACTAATTCCGGCGGAGTTCTTTCTAAAGAATCTTTACAAATATCTAAAATTTCTTTAACACAATTGGCTAAGGCTTCTTGAATATGAAACTCATTGATAACAATTTCCTTAGGAACACCTGAAAGAAAATCCAACCCTTTGATAGTTAAATGATTATCGGGATTTTTATTAGTTATAATTGCATAGCCGATTTGTTCTTTAATTTTTTGGGCAGTGCTTTCGCCAATCATCATATTGTAGTTTTTACGAATATATTGAATGATTCCATCGTCCATTTTATCGCCGGCTATTTTAGCGCTTCGAGAATATACAATACCGCCTAAGCTCATTACTGCAACCTCAGTTGTTCCGCCGCCAATATCTACAACCATTGAACCAACAGGATCTAGTATGGGCAAATCTGCACCGATTGCCGCAGCGATTGGCTCTTCCACCAAATACACGGTATTGCCGCCGGCATTATAGGCAGAATCTTGAATTGCGCGTCTTTCAACGGGGGTAGATCCTGAGGGAACGCATACCAGAACTAAGGCTTTTTTCATATAAGAGTGCTGATAAATTTTCTTAATAAAATATTTTATCATTTGTTCGGCAACTTCAAAATCAGCTATAACGCCGTCTTTTAATGGGCGGATAGCCGAAATATTTCCTGCGGTTCTGCCTAGCATTTTTTTTGCCTCATTCCCCACAGCCAATACCTTATTGGTGTTTCCAACTTTTTGAATAGCAACGACAGATGGCTCATTAAGAACAATTCCTTTGTTTTTAATGTATATTAGGGTATTAGCCGTGCCCAGATCTATTGCAAAGTCAACAAAAAACAAATCTCTGAATTTTACCATTTATTTCTCTATTTTTAATTGGTTATAGTAGCCGATTCGTAAAAAACATATTTTACGAAAAATTTCACAAGTTTATTATAGCAAAATAAACTTTTTTTAATAATTATTTTTTAATAAAAAATTCATCATACGCTTTTATCGTGATTTTTTCTGGAATTTGATGCTTAAACCAAGTGATTTGCCTTTTTGCATAATTTCTAGTTTTCTGCTGAATTTTGGCTATAGTATCTGCAAGAGCTGCCTTGCCGTTAAGATGGCTGATAATTTCTTTTAAACCTAAGATTTTCTTAATATGAGTATCTGAAGTTGTTAATTTTAAAATATTTTTAGATTCACCTAAAACATTTTGGCGGAACATTTCCTCAGTTCGTAAATTAATGTTGCGGTAAAGTAAATCTCTTGGCGGGTTAAGAAAAACACTAATGAAATTGCCATCAATGTATTTTATTTTTGGCTGATTAATATAAAAAGAAAAAGGCTTGCCTGTAATTAAATACACTTCATAAGCCCTAATTAACCTTTGCTTATCGGCAGCCGCATAAAAGGGGTCAATTTTTTGCAGAAAGGCATAAAATTTTTCATGTCCCATAGTGTTATAGGCGGCAATTGCTTCTTGCTTTCTTGTAGAATCTGCTGGAATATTAGAAATGCCATAAAGAAGGCTGGATATATACATACCGCTGCCGCCAGCTACAATCGGCAATTGCTGCGATTTTTGCGCTGCTTTTATTTCTTTTACGCACAAGTTCAGCCAAGCCAAAACGGAGGAATCTTGCATTATAGATAAATAGGCGAAAAGTTTATGCGGAGCGGCTGCAAAATCTGCAGCAGACGGTAGGTTAGAAAGAATAGGCATTTCTTTATAAATCTGCGAGGCATCAGCATTAATAATTACTCCGCCTGTTTTTTTAGCCGCATATAAAGCTAAAGCTGATTTTCCCGAAGCTGTTGCTCCGAATATTACTAAAATATCTTTTTGCGGATTTAGTTGTTTAATATCAATCATTATTTTATACTTAAATAAATTTATTAAAATTATAGGTTAAGTAGCATGATTTCCCTAGCATTATTTGAGCCTGATATTCCGCAGAATACGGGAACAATCCTTAGAATGGCAGATTGTTTTGGCATTCATGTTGATATTATAGAGCCCTGCGGTTTTATTTTCGGCGGATCGCACATGCGGCGGGCAGGCATGGATTACTTAAATACGGTTGATTATACTCTGCATCCTAACTTTGCTGAATTTCTGCAATATGTGGAACAATCGCAGAAAAGGCTGATTCTTGCCACAACTAAAACTGATGCTAATTATACGGATTTTGCATTTAATGCTGAAGATATAATTATGTTCGGCAAAGAAAGTGCAGGTGTTAGTGCCGAAATTCACGATTTAATAAAACATAAAATTACCATAAAAATGGCAGCGGGCAAACGATCACTTAATTTGGCAGTATCGGCGGCAATTATCGCCAGTGAAGCTATTCGCCAACTTGCAATTTATACGGTTAAATGATATTAGTATATAGAAAAGGATAAATAAATGTTTAAATCTTTAAAAATAATGCTGCTGGTTATAATGCTTAGCACCGGTGTGTATCAAGTGAAAGCTATATCCATATTAAAGCCGATTATAACTACAGGAGATAATCCTGTGTTAGAGACTGTGGGAAATTTAACAACTTATGCCGTTCCCTTAGCTGCCTTATCGGCATCTTTGGTTTTAAGAGATTGGCAGGGAGCCGGGCAGTTTTTAGCGGCTATAGCAGTTAGCGGCGCTACTGCGGGAATATTAAAAAATACAGTGCAGGAAAGGCGACCATGGCAGCCTGTAGGCGAAAAAGGCGTAGCTTTCCCTAGCGGACATGCGGTTGCAGCTTTTGCAGGCAGTTGGTTTTTCTGGCGGCGCTATGGCTGGCGCTATGGACTTTTTGCCAGCTTATTCGCTTTGTTCGTGGGATATTATCGGGTAGAAATGCAGGCGCATTGGGTTCATGATATTATCGGCTCGGCAGTTATCGCCTTTTTATCGGCATGGCTGTTTGTTTCTAAAAGAACTAAGCCAAAACTGCCGCCTATAATTCAGTTTTTATTTAAACCATTAAGCATTAGATTTAATTTTAAGAAAGATAATATTAAGTGGTAGTAGGATTGCTAAATAGCATTTTCTGCCAGCTGCTGGATATTTTTAACGATCTGTATAGCAGTTTGCGCCCATTCTTTGCCTGATATGCTATGCTCGCCATTGGCTCTATTTATTAATAATATCAATTTCCATATTAACTTTACTGCCAATCTGCCAGTTTTTAACGATGGTATTATTAAAGGTATGCGGAATTATCATAACCTTAAAAATATTATGAGATGTGCTTACAATGGTTAAGCTCATACCGTCTAAAGCGATATAGGCTTTTTCAACCAGCATAGCCATATAGTGCGGATTTCCTTCAAAAGTTATGTCAAGCGCATCGCCGTTTTTCTGCATATCTTTAATTATCACTACATCATCTACATGCCCCTGAATTAAATGTCCGCCGATTTTATCTGCCAAAGTCAGAGATTCTTCAATATTAATTTCATTCCCGATTTCTAAATTTCCTAAGGAGCTTTTTTTAATGGTTTCCGGCAGAATTTGACATAAAACTGAAGAATATACGAAAATTCATAGAAAAGTAAATTACTATCTTTTTTATAGTTTTGTTTTAGCTAGAACCTAATTTTTTTGATAATTCTTGAGTGTTTTCCTGCAGAAAGGGAAGAAAGCTCAAGAGTTTTTCCTTATAAGTGCTAAGATTGTTAATTAGCGGAAGGGTAATGCTAATGGCATATATTGCCTTATTATCAAGATTAAAAACAGGACATGAAATACAGGCGATGCCTTCTTCATTTTCTTGATCGTCTATGGCGTAGCCTGCTGTCTTTACATTTTTAATTTCGGCAAGCATTTTGTTTTTGTTAATAATAGTATTTTTAGTTTTAGGCTGTTTATCAAGCCTATCCCATGTTTCATTAAATTCAGCGTCGTTCATATAGCTTAAGAAAATTTTACCCGAAGCTGTAGAATACAAGGGCTGCATTTTACCAATGTAAGATGAAACAAGAATGCTTTTATTTTTAGCTTCAATTTTGTCTATATAAACAATGGAATCATTATTTATAGTTGTAAGATGAATAGTTTCTCCGCATTGGTTTGAAATTTTTTCTAAATACTCCCGAGCATAGTGATTGATGTTAAAATTATTTATAAAATCACGGCTTAAGCTAACAATCTTAAAGGTTAGATTGTAAGTTTCATCAATCTCGTTTTTATAAACATAGCCTTGATCGATTAAAGTTTTTAAAAATCTGTAGGCGGTGGATTTATTAAGTCCGCTGATTTTGGTAATATCTTTCAGTCTCTGATTAGAGTCTTTTGCTAGAATTTCCACAATGTCAAGTAGTCTATGAACAGTTTGCATAAGTTAATGTTATTATTTATTTTAACACTTGTAAATAGAAATTTTATAAATTATAATGCAAATAATAAAACATAGTTTTGTATAGTGCAACAAAATAGAATTAAAATGTCAATCATAGAAAAAATTAAAAAGCATAGAATCGTTGGAGTTTTTAGAGAAGACCCTAATACGATTCAACCAACTCTAACTGCCTCTTTTCAAGGAGGGCTGAGGGTTATGGAACTAACTTACAGTATTCCTGATGTCTGCAAGTATATTAAGCAGGCTAAGGCGGAATTTAAAGATGCAGTAATAGGGGCAGGGACGGTTTTAAATCATAAAGATGCGCTGAGTGCTATAGATGCAGGCGCTGATTTTATTGTATCGCCAATTTTTTTACCAGAGGTTAATGTTGTTTGTATAAAAAATAACATAGATTACATTCCGGGAACCATGACCCTGCAAGAGATGTTTAATGCGTATAGTGCAGGATGCAGCCATTTAAAGCTGTTTCCTGCTAATAATTTTTCGCCTAGCTATTTAAAAACCTGCCTTTCTCTTTTTCCGCATTATGCAATTATGCCCACAGGCGGCGTTAATGCTTTAAACGCTAAAGACTGGTTAAAGGCTGGGGCTTTTGCTGTAGGAATTGGCAGTGAAATCAACAAACTTGCTTTGCAAAAAGATTTTGAAGGCATTACTCGCATGTTTGAAACTTTATCTAAGGAGTAGCAAGTGGTTGGCGTCTTAGCATTTGGTGAAATTTTAATAAGAATTCCCATAGATTTTGAAGGTTTTGATAATAAAAAACCCATATATTGGGGCGGAGCTGAGGCAAACGCATTATGTGCCATGTCTCGTCTTGGTAGTAAAACTAGGTTTATTAGTAAAGTTCCTAATAATAATATGGGTAATTTTGCTTTAAAAAATTTAGATAAATATAAAATAGATGCTTCGTTTATAGTTAAAGGCGGCGATAGAATCGGCTTGTATTATTATGCTCCTCCGCATAACTATATGCAGGGAGAGGTTATTTATGATAGAAAATACTCTGCGATTCATACTTTAAAAAAAATAGAAATAGATAAAAAGAAATTATTTGCAGATATGGATATTTTTTATGTTTCAGGAATTTCCTTAGCTTTAGAGGGTTGCCGTGAGGCAGTTTTAGATTTATGGGATTATGCTAAGTCTCATAATATTAAAACGATGTTTGATGTAAACTATCGCTCGAAACTTTGGAGCATAAAGGAAGCAAAGCCTGTTATTGCGAAATTTATGGCGGAAAGTGATATTTTATTCGCTAATAGTTTTGATTTTAAGAATTTCTTAGATATTAGTAATAATAGTGAAGAAAATTTATATAAAGAGGCAGCTTCTAAATATGGCATATCTCATATTGCCTCGCTGCAGAGACAGAAAGTTTCTTATAATGAGTATGAGATATCTGGAATTTTATGCAGTCCGCAAAATTTTATAAGAACACAGAACTATAAAACAACAATTATAGAGCGTATAGGCGGGGGAGATTGTTTCGTAGCAGGAATTTTGCATGGGATATTTAATAGTAGTGAAAATACTGCAGATGATGCTGTTAAATTAGTGTTAATGAAATATTCCATGCCTGGTGATGTTTATTTAGGAAGCGCTGAGGATTACTCTGCTAATTTATCAGCTTCTAGTGATGTTAAAAGATAGCCATAGTTGTTAGTTTTGCTGTTATACCTAACCCTAATAAGTAATCTTATTAGGGTTTTTTATTAATAAAATAAGTTTAATTTTTATATACATTATTATTTACAAATTAAAAGTTTAGCAATATAATTTTATTACATGAAAAATAGTTTCATGTAATAAAACACACTATTGTAGGCGAGAGATGGCGAAAATGAAAAATTTTATGGATGAAGAATTTCTATTAGAAAATGAAACAGCTAAAAAGCTGTATCATAATTATGCAGAAAAAATGCCGATTATTGACTATCACTGCCATATTTCTCCGCAGGAAATTGCTGAGAATCATCAATTTAAAAGCATTACCGAGGTATGGCTTGGCGGCGATCATTATAAATGGAGACAGATTCGCTCCAATGGCACGCCAGAAGAATTAATTACCGGCAATGCTGATGATTTTGCTAAATTTAATGAATATGCCAAAGTTTTGCCAAAACTTATTGGCAATCCGCTTTACCATTGGAGTCATTTAGAATTAAAAAGATGTTTTAGCTGTGATATTCCTTTAAGTGAAAAAACTGCCCGTGAGGTTTTTGATTTTACCAACAAAAAATTACAATCTCCAGAAATGTCGGCATTAGGATTAATTAAATCTGCTAATGTGAGCGTTATATGCACCACCGATGATCCAGCTGATTCCCTAGAATGGCATAAAAAAATCAAAGAAACCGGCAAATGCAGTGCTAAAGTTTTTCCAGCCATGCGTCCTGATAAAGCCTTAAATCTACAAGCAAAAGGCTTTGCTGAGTATATTAAAACATTAGGCGAAGCTGCAAGTATGAGTATTTCTAGCATGAAGGATCTTAACGCTGCCCTTAAAAAACGCATTGCTTTTTTCCATGAAATGGGCGGACGGGCAAGCGACCATGCCTTAGTGCATACTTTTTGGCGGGAAGTTAGTGAAAAGGAAGTGGAAGTTATCTTCCAAAAAGCCCTGCGTGGTGAAAGCATTTCACAAATGGAAGATGAAGCCTACAAAACCAGCTTATTTATTACTTTGGCAACAGAATATACTAAATATAATTGGGGCATGGAACTGCATTTTGCCGCTATTCGTAATCTTAATTCAAGCATGTTTGAAAAAATGGGACCAGATACTGGTTTTGACGCAGTAGGCAGAAGTATGAATGCTGAAGGGTTGGCTAATTTCCTTAACGGCTTGCATAAACTGGGAATTTTACCAAAAACAATTATATTTTCCTTAAATCCTGCAGATAATGCCATTATTGGCACAGTTATCGGCTGTTTTCAAAGTCATGATACAAAAGGCAGAATTCAGCAAGGAGCAGCATGGTGGTTTAATGATACTAAAACTGGCATGATTGAGCAGATTGAAAGTATCGCTAACTTATCGGTTGTGGGTAATATTTTAGGAATGCTTACAGATTCCCGATCTTTCTTATCTTACGCTAGGCACGAATACTACCGCCGTATTTTATGTAATTGGATTGGCACACAGGTTGAGCGGGGTGAGTATCCTAATGATATAGAATATTTAGGTCAGCTGGTTGAAGATATTTGCTACAACAATGTGGCTAACTATTTTAACTTTGCATCATAGGGGTTAATAATGAAAGAAATAACTACTCTTTATAAAAAGTCTAGCAATCCTATTAAAGTAGTGCAGTTCGGTGAGGGTAATTTTCTGCGGGCATTTGTTGATTACGGTATTGATGTTGCCAATGAGCAGGGGAAATTTAACGGTAATGTGGCGATAGTTATTCCTATTAAAGCAGCAGGGATTCGTCCATTTTTTGATAAACAAAATAATTTATATACAGTGTGTTTAAGGGGTAAAAAAAATGGTGCAGTTTATGAAGAAAACCGCGTAATTACCTGTATAGAAAAAGTGGTAAGCGCATATGATGATTATGATAGCTTTATGGAGTTATCTCATTTAGATAGCCTAGAGTTTGTAGTTTCTAATACCACCGAAGCCGGCATTGTTTTTGATGAAGCTGATAAATTTGAAGCAGTGCCGCCAAATACTTTTCCTGGTAAATTAACAAAATTTTTATATGAGCGGTTTAATTTCTTTAAAGGACATGAAAGCAAGGCGCTTACTATGCTGCCGGTAGAATTAATTGAGAAAAACGGTGAAGTTTTAAAAGAATGTGTGCTTAAATATATTAATCTTTGGCAATTGCCTGCTGATTTTAAAACTTGGGTTGATAAAAACTGTAATTTTATCGGCACCCTTGTTGACCGTATTGTAACCGGCTTTCCTCGTGGCAGTGAACAGGAATATTGGCAGAATCTTGGCTATGAAGATAATCTGTTAAATGTGGCAGAGCCCTTTGGCTTATGGGTTATAGGTGATAAAAGAATTGAAGCTAAGCTCCCAATTAGCTCTCACAAATTAGCAGTTGAATTTACAAACGAATTAGAGTTATATAAAGAACGCAAAGTTCGTATTCTAAATGGCGCTCACACTTCTATGGTTTTGGGAGCTTATTTAAGCGGATTAGATTATGTTAGCCAATGTATGGCTGATAACGATATACGCACCCAGTTAAATCAATCGGTGTATGAAGAAATTGTGCCGACAATCCACATGCCTATTGCAAAGGCAACAGAATTTGCCGACGCTGTTTTTGGGCGTTTTGAAAATCCGTATGTTTTGCATGCCTTGCTTTCTATTTCCTTAAATTCTATTTCTAAGTGGCGTGCCCGTGTGCTGCCGGCATTAAAAGATAGTTTGCAAGCTACAGGCAAACTGCCGAAATGGCTAACATATTCTTTAGCCGCTTTGCTGGCGTTCTACCGCACAACAGAACAGGGCAATGGCTGCCTAATTGGTTATAGAGACGGCAATCCCTATGAAATTCATGATGATGCCGATAAATTAACGGTTGTTAAAGGCTTAGCTGGAGAATCTACAAGGGTTTATGCTGCAGGAATATTGCACAGAGAAGATTTTTGGGGTGAAGATCTTACAAAAATTTCAGGGTTAGAAAAAGCTGTTATTGCTAATTTAGAAAGCATTGAGGCGATAGGCATTAAAAACCATATCCATGAGTTAGGGAAAAATTAAAAAATAATAAGGAGCTTGCATGATAGAGGTTTTAAAAATTAATCCTAAAGATAATGTGGCGGTAGCAGTTAGTGCTCTTAAAAAAGGGGAAGTTGTTGCTGTTGATGGTTTTAGCATAACAGTAATTGCAGATATTCCAGTAGGTCATAAAATAGCAGTTGCTTCTATTGCTAAAGGAGAAGAAATTATCAAGTATGGCAATCCTATAGGAGTGGCAAAAGAAGATATTGCTGCCGGCAGCTGGGTGCATACGCATAATGTAGCAACAAAACTTGGTAAAATTCTTGATTACACTTATAAACCTACTAACTCTGCTAAAAAAGGGCAGGCTGATTTGCCAAAACCTAGCGGAAAAACTTTCTTAGGCTATAAAAGGCCAAACGGATATGTAGGCATTCGTAATGAGGTATGGATTATTCCTACTGTAGGCTGTGTAAATGGTATTGCTAAATTAATTGAACAGGAATCAGCGCAATTTAAAACAGCTAATATTGACAGCATTCAAGCCTATGCCCATCCGCATGGCTGCTCGCAATTAGGAGGCGACCATCTGCGGACACAGAAATATTTAAGCGCTTTGGTGAATCATTCTAATGCGGGGGCAGTTTTAGTGTTAGGATTGGGCTGTGAAAACAACCAAATAGATGAAATGAAGAAAGCTATTGGCAGTTATAATCCCGATAGAGTTAAATTTTTGGTTAGTCAAGAAGTGGAAGATGAAGTATTGGCAGGCATTGCCTTAATGAAAGAGCTATGCTCCTATGCTTCGCAGTTTTACAGAGAACCCTGCAGTGCGGCAAATTTAACTATCGGGTTAAAATGCGGGGGATCTGATGGGTTTTCTGGAATTACTGCTAATCCGCTAGTGGGGGCAGTTTCTAATAGAATTGTGGCAGAAGGAGGAACATCTCTTTTAACAGAAGTGCCAGAAATGTTTGGGGCAGAAACTATCCTAATGAACCGCTGCCGCAATAATGAAGTTTTTGAAAAGGTCGTAGCGCTTATCAATGATTTTAAAAAATATTTTATAAGCTATGGCGAAACCATTGACGAAAACCCTTCACCAGGCAATAAAGCAGGAGGTATTACCACATTAGAAGATAAATCGCTGGGCTGCATTCAAAAGGCAGGAGACGCCATTATAGAAAATGTTTTGCACTATGGTGAAATAGTGCAGCAGAAGGGTTTGATATTAGTGCAGTCTCCAGGTAATGATTTAGTATCTACCAATGCTTTAGTGGCAGCAGGAGCACAGATGGTGCTGTTTACAACAGGACGCGGAACACCTTTTTCGGCGCCGGCTCCTACTATTAAAATTTCCAGTAATTCAAGTCTGGCAAATGTAAAAAATGCTTGGATTGATTTTAATGCCGGAGTATTGCTAGATGGAAGAAATATTAATGAAGTTGCAGATGAGCTTTTTGATTATATTTTAGCGGTAGCTTCTGGGAAAGTTAAGGCAAAATCAGAGCGGCTAGATAAGACGGAATTGGTTATTTTTAAAGATGGAGTTACTTTATAGCTTAGCAGATATTAGGCAGACGGCAGAAGTAATTTTAGTATTTTTATATTATTAATTATTATAAGAAGAAGGAGTAATTATGAGTGATGTTGAAATAAATGCAGAACAGATAGAATCTACAGCGGTGCCTTCAGTTTCCCCCGTTAAATTAAAAACATCTGAGAAAGTTGGCTATGGTTTCGGTGATTTAGGCAACGGTTTTATGTTTGACTTAGGACAAGCATATTTAACTAAATTTTGGATTGATATTTGTTTAATTCCAGCTCAAGCCGTAGCTGGAATTTTTGCTTTTACAAAAATTTTCGATGCTTTTATGGATCCGGTTGCAGGAGCAGTTATTGATAAAAGAAGGGCAGGACCGCGAGGCAAATTTCGTCCCGTAATGATGGTTTCTAGCATTTTACTGGCAATTTTAACTATTATTACTTTTACAATGCCTGTAGATTTAACCTTAACGCAAAAAATTCTCTTTGCCTATGCTGCTTATATGGCGTGGGGTTTGGTATATTCATTCACCAACATTCCATATGCCACGTTAGCCAGTGTAATGACCCGCGATAGTAAAGAAAGAAGCATACTGGCAACCTCCCGTCAGGCTGGCTCTATCGGCGCCCAGCTTATTACAGGGATTTGTTTTATACCGGTGGTTTTGATGTTCTGTGAAGATATTACCAATCCGCATCAAGCCGAAAGAGGATTTATATGGGCAGCGGCAATTATGTCTATTGTTGGCGTATTAGGATTTGCTGTTACATATTTTACTTGTAAAGAACATGTTCCGGTTATCCGTAATACCAAAAAAGAAAAAAAAGCAGGAGCAAAGGCTTATTTTAAAATTGTATTTACCAATAAACCTTTGCTGGCGATTATTATCATGACCCTATTTACCATTTCTGCCATGAATACCAACATGATGATGATGATTTTTTTTGCCCAGTATAATTTGGGTCAAATAGGCTATCAGCCGGTTATTAACGGTATTATGATGGGTGCGGCAGTTGTGGGCATTATGTTTATCCCTAAATTAGTAGGCAAATTTGGTAAGAAAAATACGGCAATTGGCGGGCTGCTTGTTGGTGCGGTTGCTAATCTTTTGAATTTTGTTATTCCTACTAATCTTTATTCTTTTATAGTGCTTGTATCTATTGGCTATACAGCTTTGGCAATTTCTAATGGCATTACATGGGCTATGGTAAGTGATGCCATTGATTTTGGCGAATGGAAAAACGGTATGCGTAAAGAAGGTATTACCTATGCCGCTTTCAACTTCTCCCGAAAAATTTCGCAAGCCCTAGCGGCAATTGTTAGTGCTGGAATTTTAGGCATCACAGGCTATATTGCTAACGGCATTCAAAACACTGCAACTTTGCTTGGCATTAAAGCTGCTATGACTTTGTATCCAGGTATTGCCTTAGCTTGTGCCGCTCTTGTAATGTTTGGTTTCTATAGTTTATCAGAAAGAAAATTTGCCAGAATTGCCCAAGATTTAAATAATGGCCGCTGGGAAAAAGGTAAGATTGAATAAATTTATATTTAAAAAAAGAAGCTAATAAGGAATTCCAAGCACTGACTCTGTTTTGCATGAATCAGCTTAGAATCCGTTTTTAGCTTCTTTCCCATTCTCAGCACTGGTGCCACCAGCATGAATCGAACATGCGACCCCTTCATTACCAATGTGTTATACCTATATACTTTTATCATGAATGGCAGGTAATTGCAAGGTTTATTATATTTCTGTTTTATTAGTTTTTATATATTTTTAGCTATTTTTATTAATACTACGCCATAATTTCGCCACTAAAATATATATGTGGTATTGGCTATTTTATCTGTGGATAAATTTGTAAAAAATGGTAGTTATTAACAGATAATTATAAGTTAATTTACGAATGAATGGAAATTTATAATGTTTTAGATGGGTTAAGATGATTTTTGATTTTAATCAATTACGGGTAAGTGGTAAGAATTCTAAGCATAGATGGAATATTAAGGTATCTCTGGCCTAGAGAGGATAAAGGCTATAGAAATTTCCATAATAATACATAAACATTATATATAATAGATTCTTTATTTACATAATATTACATTATTATAGATGGTGATTTTTGTGGATAGATTATGGAAGCAAGAAGAATGTGGAAATGACACCTAAACTTGTGGACAGCAAGCTACCCACAAGCTGTGGAAAATAAATTTTATCTCACTTTGCTCGCTAGATATGAGTTTAGTCGTATTACCTTATGGATAATACTCCAATTGAAATTTTGCATATTCCCCACATGGCTTGGATAACTCTAACGAGTTATCCACATTACCACAATCTGTGCAACAAGAGATTAAAAAATGAAAAAATTATTAAAACAATCATTTAACTTATATGGTTCTAAATTGAATATATTTTATTTGTTCATAAGGAATATATGTTATAAGGTTTTCCCATTCATTATTTTTATTGTATTCTTCTTTAATATATTCAATTTCTCCTAATGAAGAAACTATTTCATCCACATAAATCGCTAAATTTTTTTGAGGATCAGTCATTAAATAACCAACAGGTAAATCTTTATAGTTAAATATATTATTACATTTTAAAATAGTGCCATCGTTTAAATAGATAAAAATCTGTATAATAGATATTCTGTTATCCTTAATTAATTCGTTGATAATAGGTAAGTGATTTTTATAATTAGATACCCCATTTATATTGTTATTTTTAAAATAAGTCTCTCTTCCTTTTGTTCTCCAATAATTACCAAATATTATGCTAATGATTAAACATGCAGAAAAAACAATAATATAATAGGTAATATCTATATTAGTAAATTTAGATATGAAGCTGAATAATCCAAATGGCGGTAATGCGAATATTAATATTCTTACATACTTATCATCTTTTGATAAAGTATCCTCGTGATAAGCATGCCAATATCCTACATACCCTATTATCAATGACAATAACGATAAAAAAGATATATTAATAATATTGATTAATTCAACCATTTATAACTCTTTATTAAGCTATTGTTTTTAGTTTAATAATAACAATAGCTGTTCTTAGCAGGATTATTTCAATTTACTTAATTGTTATAGGTGTAGTAGTCTCAATTATGGTTCTAACTTCGTTGTATAAATCAATATCTTCATTATCAGTTTCTATACTCATAATTAGACTAAATCTTGTTGAAACCTCTTTTGTTTTTTTATCTTCTTTCCACCAACCATATACAGGATATACTATTAGTTTATCCATATCCGCTAATTCTATAGCTTTTCCTTCCCATATATCTTTAGAAACACTGCCAGATATTTTGCTCCTACCTCTAATACCTATTTTCCAATTATCAATACCTTGAGATTTTTCAATACCTTCTTTTTCTGAAATATGAGTTACTCTCTTAATAAATTGATCATATGTTTCTTCATGATTTTTTAAATCAAATCTAAAACCATGAGACTGATATTTAAACTTATTGATATTTAACTTTGTAGTAGATCCAGCCTTTGGCTTTATAAAATAACTAAGAGTAACTTTTAGAATAATTGGTAAATTTCCTAATTCTCTTAAAACTTCTTGAGGCCAAGGTAAATCAAATAATATACTTTTATTTAATGTTTTTTCACTATTATTTTCTTTTACTTTTTTAAAAATCTCAAACTCTCTTTGAGAAACTAAGGTAACTAAATTATTAGCACTTTCTCTAGCTTTATCTAAATTAGGAATTCCATAAGAATATCTATGTAAAAACTCTAGATACTTTATTTTAGCTTTAGGTTCTCGATTTTTTATAAAATCTGTATACTCTGCAGAATGAATCATTAATGCCCTAATAGTTTCAGGCCAAAAATCCGGATATTCTTCCATTAGAATAGAGGCAAATCTTCCAGCTAAAGCTACAGAGGCACTTGTTCCATTAAAGTTTCTTAGTGAATGGTTATCTTCTGCAAAAGAGGCATTAGCTGTCAATAAATCAAGAGCATCATGAGTCAAAACTGTATTTTTTGAGTCATATGCTTTATTTCCACCTTCAAATAATATTTCTGGTTTCAATGGTAAATTACTATATTTATAGTTTTTATTTTTAAACCTAGTGTTAGGAGAAATATCACCATGTTCATAAAGCGGAGTATAATCATCTTCAAGCTTAGTATATTTTTCTGTATATGCTCCTATACTTAAACTATTCCAACTTTGAGAAGGGTCTTCAATATATGCCTTGCTATGATTAAGTTTATAAATATTTTTATCTATAAATGATTCATTATAATTACCAACAGAAATAAGAAAAAGTATTTTATTATCAAAAATATTAAAATCTAAATCTATTGAATAAGAACTTGGATCTCCTAAGGTTTCTTGTGTTGTATTAGATGAGACATAGCATTTATTATAATTTACTAAACAATCAGTATGTTCTACCATCTGCATAGATTCTCTTACAAGAACTGAAGGTATAGTATATTCATCATCATTGTTATTGGGGTTATATACCTTTACAGAACAAACTTTATGAGATACATTTATAGGATTAGATTTATCAATTAAATCATGGAAATCACCAAATAAAACTAAACCCGCTACAGCTGTTCCATGAAAATCATTATCATAAGTTCCCCATTCTTTTTTTATACTTAAGGCAAACTCATTACTAATTATATCTTTCAAAAAGTGATTACTTAAATTAACTCCTGTATCTAATATTACAGCACAAGTTCTTGTTTCGGATTTTAAATTATAATTTACAGATAAATCCATTTGCTGTTTTTCTTCAATATCTACATCTACATAATTAGTTTTGAGACGTTTAGCAAATTTAATTTCGGCTATATAATTACAATTATTTATTATCATATCTTCTATGATTTTTTTACTAGTCTTTGCATAGACTAATCTTCTATCAATTAAGTCTAATGGATCTTTATTAAATAACAAGTTAGGTAACTGCTTTTTTAAAGCAGTTAGATATTCCAAAAAAATATCTACATAGTTCTCATTATCCTCATTAACTAACCAAAATTCAAACCAATATAAATTATCATCATTAAAATTTTTTGGATATATATCTGTAATTAGTGTATCTATTACACCATCTTCAATTTTGTCTATTTTGTAAGAAAAAGGTCTAGGTTTATTGCTGCTATAATCATATAATTTATTTTTATAGAAATTAGTATATGATTTTTCATTTTTAAATTGAACATTAGCAATTAATTTAGAATTTTCATCTTCTTTTACTGATAGTAATCTAATGTCACCAGTGCTTAACTTATCTATCATATCTGTATCAGATAAATGAAATGTTATAGAGGCTTTTATAGGCTTATTTCTATATTTTATTATATCTTCAAGTTCATTCTTTTTATGAAGATGCCAATCATCAGGACGAGAAATTTTGGGTTTTTCAACTGGTGTTGAGCCTGGCTTAAATTCTAATTCTTTATATCTATTAAAATTTAAATGCTTATATTTTTTTACCATCTATATTACACTTTTTTTCATTAGTAATAGTTAGTATTAATTCTGTAGTGATACTTGCATTATATAAAACATATTGTTTATTTATATCACTACAAATCTTTACAATATCATCAAAACTTAACCCTTTCGCCTCTTTACATATTTTTTCCCAATTTATTTTTGAAATATCTAAAGGATGTAAATTAATTTTAAAAGCCTTTTCTATTAAGGAATCTTCAGGAAGATCATACTCTAATATATCATCAAATCTTCTAAATAAGGCTTTATCTAACAGGTTAATATGGTTTGTTGCCGCTATTATTAAACTTTCAGACGGAGCTTGCTCTATAAATTGTAATAAAGTATTTAGAACTCTTCTTATTTCACCAACATCGTTATCTAAACTACGGCTACTGCCAATAGCATCAAATTCATCAAAAAAATATACACCCCTATGTTTTCTTATATAATCAAAAATTAGGCGAAGTTTTGTAGAAGTTTCACCCATATATTTAGTTATAAGTTTATCTAATTGAATTGTAAAAATTGGGAGTTTTAAAGTTCCGGCAATTGCTTTTGCTGTTAGTGTTTTTCCAGTGCCGGGAAGACCTGCCAATAAAATCTTACTTCTTGGCAGCAAATTATGTTCTTTTAATTTATTAATAGAATTTTGCTCAGTTATAATTCTATTTAGACGATTTTTTAATTGATCATTTAAAATTAAATCATTTAATTTTTTTGATGGATATTCGGCTTCAAGTAATCCTTTTAAGTCGCCAGTAGGTTCAACAAAATTTATTACTTTCTTATCTTGATTAGGAGATTCTTCTCTAATAGAAGATATTATTTTTTTTAATTCTGCGGCATACTTTGTATTACCTTTACTCTCTTCCTTGAAAGCAATTTGTAGAGCTACCGTATAAAACTGCTCTTTATCTTGATCTTTTACACTATTTAACAAAGCCTTAATTTGTGCAGAAGTAGCCATTAATATTCCCCTATTATATACTAATATAATATAAAAATTAAAAATCATAAAGATAATATTAATAACTATGGTTATTATTTTAATAACGATGGTTTTATTATTTTCGCTGGAGTCTAGGAATATTAATTACTACAATAGCATATACTGGTTCTCATTTTTAGTATTTATACTTAAAATGGCTTTATTTTTATATAGTTCTATGTAGTGTAAGCCTTGTATATTCTATCCTACAACCTAATTAAGTGGCTCTAAATAGTGGATTAAAAATGGTTTTTATTTTAAATTTAGAAAGCAAGGTAATTCCTAGTGTTGCAACATACAAAATCAGAGTGCAGGATAAGCATTTTGTCGGACAAAATGCTTGTAGCCTTGATAAATCAATAGCTATAGTTGGAAGCTCTTTTCTGCTTTCAGTTATAGCTTTTGCTAAGAATAACTTCCATCCGGTAGCAACAATGGTAATATTAAAAGATTTAAAGAACAGTGGAAAAGAATTTTATCTTCAACATTCAAAATAGTAGATTTAGATGGTAGGGAAATAATATTCCGTTTTATTCAAGCTACGGATGAATTTGACGGCTATATAGAAGTTGATGATACTTTCTATAACCATTTATTAAAAAATAAAATCTATATTGAAGATAATGACATTAAAAAGCTCCAATACGGTAAGTATGGTAATCTTGCCATAGATGTATATTTTTGGTTAATTTATAGAAGATACACTCTTAGAAAATTCATTAATCTAAAGTATGAAGAGTTAATGAATCAATTTGGCACAGGTATTAAAGACAAAGCAGTTTTTAAAGCTAAATTAAGGCAAGTTTTTATTGTAATATCAGCAATATTTAAGATTCACACATCATTTAGTGATGAAACACTTAATGTCGTAGATTTTGCTATTAAAGGGGCTATATCTCATATTTACAAATTTCAAAAATTCTTAAAAAGTTTTACTATAAACAATCAATACAGAATATCTATTACTTTTCAAAAGGACTCTTTGTTTTTAAGTCCTAAAATCAATAATCTTTTCGTCTAAAAAAATCTGCCTCATAGGATAGTTGCGTCTAGTTTATGCCATATTGTTATTTTTGAAAATTTTAAGAAACTTGCCAAACCCAAGCTAAGAACTGGTGCCACCAGCATGAATCGAACATGCGACCCCTTCATTACCAATGAAGTGCTCTACCCCTGAGCTATGATGGCACAACATCTATAAATATATTAGATAAAAGTAATAATTGCAAAATATTTTTTTTAAACTAGAATTAACATTATGAGTTTACAGCGTTTATAAAAAATGAAAGATTTAAAATTATGTTCAAACCCTAAGGAAATAGCTATTGCAAAAGCCTTAAGGGAGAACTTGCGGAAAAGAAAAGCTCAGCAGAATAAGCGGAAAGAAAATACCGTAATCAAGGAAGATAAAACTAAAATATGAAAGATATAGATAAAATTAAAATTGTTGGCGGTAGAAAGCTCCATGGCAGCATTAAAATTACCGGTGCTAAAAATTCAGCTTTGCCGCTTGTTATAACCTCAATTCTAACTTCCAAGAAACTAACGCTTAGCAATGTGCCAGAATTAACGGATATGGATACAATTTATGCTATTCTTAGTGAGTTAGGGGTAAAAATCATTAAAGAAAGCAGCAATACAATTTCTTTTGACGGCAGCGCTATTGCTAATTTTACCGCCAGCTACGATTTAGTTAGTTCTATGCGGGCAAGCGTGCTAATATTAGGTCCGCTATTAGCCAGATTCCATAAAGCCATTGTGCCGTTGCCAGGCGGATGCTCCATAGGGTTAAGACCGGTAGATTTACATATTAATGCCTTAGAAAAAATGGGAGCTAATATCAAAGTAGATCATGGCAATATCGTAGCCGAAGCGCCAAATGGATTGGCAGGATCTGAAATAACTTTTGATAAAGTTTCCGTAGGGGCAACCGAAAATATTTTAATGGCAGCCACTTTGGCGAAAGGCAAAACTAAGCTCATTAATGTTGCCCGTGAACCAGAAATTGTAGATTTAGCCAATTGTCTTATTAAAATGGGGGCAAAAATAACTGGGGCAGGCAGCAGTGTTATTGAAATTGAAGGGGTAAAAGAGCTAATAGCCGCAGAGCATCGGGTTATTGCCGATAGAATCCAAGCTGGCAGTTATGCCGTTGCTGCTCTTGCTACGGGCGGTGAAATTATTTTAGAAAATTTAGATGAAGGCATTTGGGGCAATTTTTTAGAAGTTCTTGCCTCTACGGGGGCCGAAATAAATAATCTAGGCGGCGGCAGATTGCACATAAAATCTACAGGAAAGATTAATGCTGTAGATATAACCACCGCACCTTTTCCATTGTTCCCTACCGATTTGCAATCGCCTTTTATGGCATTTATGAGTATTGCCAATGGAAAATCAGTTTTTAGTGAGAACATTTTTGAAAACAGATTTAGTATTGCTCCCGAGTTAAATCGCATGGGGGCAAATATTATTATTAAAGATAGTGCAACAGCGATTGTTGAGGGTGTAGATAAGCTATATTCAGCAGAGGTAAAAGCCACCGATTTGCGCTCGGCATTTTGCTTAATTGTTGCAGGGTTGGTAGCGCAGGGAGAAACCACCATAACTAAATTGCATCACCTAGATAGAGGTTATGTGAATGCGGTTGAAAATTTATTAAATTTAGGTGCAGATATTAAAAGAGGAGTAAACATTTGATAGATAATCTTGATATAAAACAAGACGAAAAAGGCATAACGGTAGTGGGCGAGGTAATAGAAATTTTACCGAATACCCAGTTTAAAGTTAAGTTGCCTAATGGGGCAATAGTTTTAGCACATACTGCCGGTAAAATGCGGAAGCATAAAATTAGAATCATTCTTTATGATACAGTAACCGTCCGGATAAGCCCGACTGATATTGAGAATCTTAAAAAAAGCGATAGATTGGTTAATGCTAGGCTAGAGTATCGTTTTAAAGCCGGCGATAAGGTTAAAACCGATTCAGCTGAAGCTAAAGAGCCTAAAAGTGAGTAAAGATCAACATCTTATATTAGCATCATCTTCACCAAGACGGTTGGAGCTGCTTAAAAAAATTAATATCATTCCCGATTTAGTAATAGCTGCAGATATAAACGAAACCCCTCTTAAAGCTGAAAAACCCTATGAATATGTAAAACGGGTTGCTAAAGAAAAAGCAGGAGTTATTCAGGAAAAATATAAGGATTCTTATATAATTGCGGCAGATACTTCGGTTGTGCGCGGAAAAACTATTTTAGGTAAGCCTGCGGATAGGGCGCAAGCGGAATCTTTTTTAAAATTATTAAGCAGCAGAAAGCATAATGTTTTAACGGCTTTTAGTATCGCTTTGCCGCAAAGCAAAATTATTACGCATGTGGTGAAAACCACTATTACACTTAAAAGACTATCAGCTTCAGAAATAAACTGGTATTTAGATTCTAATGAATGGCAGGGAAAATCTGGCGGATACGGCATACAAGGGAAATTTGAAGTTTTTGTTAAGCAAATAAATGGTTCAGTTTCTAATGTAGTTGGGCTGCCGCTTTTTAATGTTTATAATACGCTTGTTGGTGCTGGCTATAAATTTAACTATCAAGAAAATTATGAGTAATATCCAGCTAATTTTTCAGTCCAGCAGTTTTTATCAAGAAGTTTTTCAACTTAAAGAGAATATTCTGCAGAATGTTTTATATCAAAATCAAAACACTCCTAAAGTTAACAGCATTTATTTGGCAAGGGTAGATAAAATAGTAGATAGTCTTGGCGGAGCTTTTGTTAGCTTAGGCAAGGAAGACGCTTTTTTAAAGCTCAATAAAAATAAAGATTCAGCAAAAGTTGGCGAAAAATTTCTCGTTCAAGTTGTTAAAACGGCTACTAACCCTAATAAACTGGCAGTTGTTTCAAAAGATATTTCTCTTCAGGGCGGCTTAATAATTTTAAAGCCATTTAGTAAAAATATTATTTTTTCTAAAAAACTTACGGAAGATGATAAACAAAATGTTTTAAAACATACTGATTTAGGATATGGATTTATTGTTAGAAGTTTGTATAAACATAGTTTTTTAACTGATTTATTGGCTGAGGTTAACCGCCTTAAAAATTTATGGGAAAGCATTAAAACTAAAACTAAAATTGGCTTAGTTTATGAAAGCAATTTTTTAGAAAACATTATTGTAGATTCTGCCAAAAGTTCTTCTCTTGAGGTTATTACCAATACGGTGGAAGATAATAATCTGGTGCATAATATTTTGGCTGATTATAAGTATTTAAATATTCAATCTAAAATTTATGCTGGTAAAGAGAATATTTTAGATAAATACAATATTGCAGAACAACTTATAGATGTAGCTAGTTCTTCATTGCAGTTAAATGATTCACTAAATTTATTATTTTTTGAAAGGGAAGCCTTCAACTATATTGATGTAAACTTTGCCGGCGAGGTATCTTTTACTTCTCGTGAAGATGTGGCTTATAAGGTTAATATGGAAATTATGCCGATTATTGTGCGGCAAATTTTATTAAGAAACTTATCTGGACAAATTCTTATAGATATACTGAAAATTACTAATAAGCTATATCGTAATAACATTTTAGACAAAGCTAAAAAACTATTTGCCGATGATAATAATAAAGCTACAGTGCTAGGTTTTTCTAATTTAGGCATACTGGAGGTATCGCGGCAAAAACGGCAGGATAGCTTTAATTTGGTTAATAAAAGTAAAGAATATCAATCACATATTGCTGCAATAAGAGGTTAAAATGCGCTGCCCTATTTGTAAAAAACCTTCCGCCGCTGATAAAAAAATTCTGCCTTTTTGTTCCGCCAGATGTCGTGATGTAGATTTATATAAATGGTTTAGTGGCAGCTATAGTATTCCAGTAGTGGAGTATGATGATATTGATGAAGAAGAGCTTGAAAAATTAAATGGGGTTATAGAGGAAAAAGATGATTAGTTTTTAGAGTTATTTTTTTGTTTCAAGTGTTGTTCTATTATGCTTAAAGCCTGCTGCTCTGTTTCGCTGAATTTTCTATTAAATAGTTTGCCTATATAATACAGTTTATCAAATCTATCAAACTGCTGTCCCATTTTTGCAATAGTTTTCTTTTGGTTTTCTATTTTCATATCATACTTATCAACCATATAATAAAATGTAAGCTGGGTTGAAATATCTAGGGTATCTATAAATTCTTGAATTTCCAGCAGTAAATTATCATATTGGCTGGTTAGTCCCATAGAATTAAACAAAAGATTTTTGAATTCTTCTTTAATATCGTAATCGTCTAATTCTGGTTTTTGTTTTGAATCTGCCATAGAGAGTGCCTTTTTCTAATATAATTATTTCAGGGCGGGAGATTAGAACCTCTACACACGGAGAGCGAGATTATTTCCCTTGCGGGTATTTTATTCTCTGCTCTCCCGCCCATACATAATATATGAGAAAAAACATATATTAACATACTTAGGCTAATATATGTGTGTGTAGCAACATGGGGTTCTACGCCCACGCTTAAATTATTCAACAATTACAAATTATTGTCAATTTATTTTAGATAATTATTTAAAATACTAGACAACAAATAATTTTTAGTATATGATGTTATAGTTAAAAAGTTTCTTGCCCAAGTAGCTCAGATGGTAGAGCGGAGGACTGAAAATCCTTGTGTCGGTGGTTCGATTCCGCCCTTGGGCACCACATATTTCTATATACCCATTCAGCAAAACCAACAGATACTATTTTTCGTTTAACATGCTCGCTAAACATCCTATTAAATACTACATTTTTAATTATGGTGAGCAAGATGCACTCAAAATAGTATCTGTTGGTTTTGCTGAATGGGCAATATCTTCATTTAAGAGAGTTTTTTAATTTAATATTTTTAAAAGAAGATGGCATATAATATTATTATATGCCATCTTCCCATTTTCCACTCACCACTAATGATTGCGATAAATATTTAAACTAACAACTTTGCAATTCTTAAAGCCTCATTTGCCATTTTATTTGCAAGTTCACTCCCGATTCCTACATAATTTTCGGGCTTTAGCATATTTTCAATTTCTTCCTTGCTAAACAGGGCACTAATTTCAGAATTTTCTAGCAGGGCAGTTAAGTAGTCTTTTCCCTCTAAGGTTTGCATAACTGTATCATACACAAGCGTATGTGCTTTATCTTTGCCAAGTTTAGAAGCGATGCACATCATTACATATTCACTGTTGTCTAAGCCGCCACTCAATAATATATTTTGATACATTCTTCCTCTATTAACTCCTAATGTTCTGCTAAGCTCTTCTGCACGCATTAATACTTCGCGAGTCAGCTCAACAGCCTCTTCTAGTAAGGCATCAAATAGCATATAGGAAGAACTATCACCCTCAAACAATCTTACTGAAGAAAATAACCCAGAGGTAATAGTAGAATACAATTTTTGAGAATTAGCAATAATTCCTTTAGCGTTTTTAGGGTTAATTTTCTGCGGCATGGTAGAACTGCCAATCGTGCCTTTTTTAAAGCCCTCGCTTAATTCGCCAAATTCTTCAATTCCCGTATAATATACCTCTTCTGCCATTTTATGAAGGGCATTGCATAATAGGGCTAAATTCATTATATACTCTTGTTTGTGAGACTGTATATTCCTTGATGGCACAGGCATGGAAGACATATTAAGTTTTTCGGCAACCATATCCTGCACTTTAATGCCTAACTCTCCCATAGAGTTAAAAGACCCAACTGCTCCGCCCATCATAACTGAAAAAACTCTTTTTTCGGATTCTTGCAGTCTTTCTACGCTTTGTAGTATCTCACTAATCCAAACAGAAACCTTATAGCCAAAAGTAATAGGAATAGCATGTTTGCCATGCGTTCTGCCTGCCATTACAGTATTTGCATGCTCGTGGGCTAATTTAGCCAAATTAGTTAAAATATCAGCAATGAAACTTTTGAAAATATCGTTTACTTGTTTTAATATATATAGCTGACCAGTTTGCTGAATATTTTGCGTAGTTATGCCGTAATGAACATATTTTCCGCCTGCTGGACTACATTGGCTGATTAAAACTTTTAGAAAGGGAACGAATCCATGACCAATATTTGCCATGATTCTATCCATTTCTGCAAAATCTATTTGTTCAATATTGCAGTTTGCCGCAATATTTTCAGCTGCTGCGGTAGGAATTATTCCCAGCTCTGCTTGAGCTAAAGCCAAAGCTGCTTCTACCTTGAGCCAAGATTCTACTTTAGCTTTTTTTGTAAGCAGCAAAGATATGCCTCTGTCATTAAGGGCTTTGCTTTGTGAATCGTATAGTGCTCTTGGCATATTAATCTCCTTTTTTTAACTTATCGGTAATGGCATTTTTAACAAACTCTACATGAGGACCAAAAACGATATGAATATGTTTTTCGCTGGGAAAGAATATTCCCATGCAGCCGGAATCTTTAAGACGCATTTTGTCTGCTTTTGCAGGGTCTTGCAAATCTATACGCAGTCTTGAAACACAATTTTCTACTTTAGCTAAATTTTTGGCACCGCCTAAGCCTTCAATTACAATAGATGCTATCTCAGTCCATTTCTTTTGTTTTAATAATTCATCAGCTCCCTCTGCTAATTCAAAAGATTCGCGTCCAGGCGTTTCAAGATTAAATTTAGTTATAATGAACTTAAACACAAAGTAGAATACTGCAAAATTAATTGCCCCTAATAAAATTAAATTATACCAGTGAGTGTTGTCATACAGCAATCCAAAAATGGCAAAGTCAAAAATAGTGCCGCGTATATAGCCAACGCTGATGCCAAGCAAAGGATATGCCATTGCTCCAAGTCCAGCCATTAGGCAGTATAGTATAAATAAGGGCGGAGAGATAAATAGGAATAAAAACTCCATAGGTTCAGTAATATTGCCTAAAAATGCAGTAAGAACACAAGTTATAACCACGCTTTTGGCAATTTTTTTGTTTTTTAAGAAAGCTGTATGATACATTGCCAAACCAATAGCAGGAATACGGAACAGGGTAGTAAGCATTTGTCCGCCGCCAAGATAGCTGGTTAGGGTGGGCATTAATTTTTCCCAATAGGGACTGTCTGGACCTAATATAAACAAAAGCTGATTAACCGCCGGAAGAATACCCACATACTTAACACCGTCTATTATATAAACCCCGCCGGCTTCAGTAAAGCGAATCATTGATGCCAAAACATGATGCAAGCCAAAAGGTATTAAGGCTCTATGCAAGGTCCAGTAAATTCCAGTGCCAATAACTGGCGTTGTGAAAATAAAAGATATTGAGATTAAAAATTTTGTGAAAATGCTCCAAATAATTGGAATTATAAAGCCAACTGGTATAGTTAGACCGATAGTAATAATCGGGACAGATTTCTTGCCGCCAAAAAAGGCAAAAGCAAGGGGCAATTCTAAACGATAAAATCTATCGCATATTTTTGCTGCCAGCAGTCCTGCAATAATACCGCCCATAGCTTCTATTTTTAAAGTTTGAATTCCTAACACCATGCCTTGACCTACTTGAGCCATCTCGCTTGTTGCCGCCAAAGTGCCGGTAATGCTTAAAAAAACATTCATGCTAACCATTAATGTAAGATAGCTGACGGTTGATGCAAATACAGCAATTCCTTTTTCATTTTTTGCCATGCCGTAAGCCACGCCCATAGCAAACAGTAAGGGAATGTTAGCAAAAATCATGCTTGTAATTGTTTGCAGGCTTTGAATGATTGTTTGGATAATTTCGTTAGATAAAAAAGGGAACCTTAAGAGCATATAGTTTTGGCTTAATGCGCCGGCAATACCCATTATCATTCCTACCGGAGCTAAAACGGCAATTGGCAATAGTAAAGATCGTCCAAAGGTTTGGATTCCAGATTTCCACGATGGCGGAATTTTTGGCAGTCTTAATTTCATTATGTTTTCTCCTAATTTATGAAGATAATTATGTGTATGAACTATATGCTGATTTTAAGTAGTAAACAAGAACATAGTATGTGAAAAAATCTTCGCATTTAGTTGTTGTAAAGAAGTGTTTTGTTTATAATCATTATTATGTTGATTTCGCAATGCGAATAGGATATATTACAAGCTATAGTAAAAGGTATTTGACTGGAAAGAAATGATTCAGAGTTTTAAAGATAAAGAAACAGAAAAAATATGGAATCATCAATTTTCAAAGAACATACCTAGCAATCTAGTTAAAAGAGCATTGGATAGATTATATAGAATACATACATCTGCCTCGCTAGAAGATTTAAGAACTCCGCCCTCAAATCATTTAGAAAAATTACAGAGTGATAGAGAGGGGCAATATAGCATAAGAATTAATCAACAATATAGAATTTGCTTTTATTGGACCAAAGACAACAATGCTATAGAGGTAGAAATAATAGACTAGCATTAAAATATAAAATAGGTGAGCATGCAAATGAATATAGAATTTACAATTGGCGATTTTTTACAAGGGTTTCTTGAAGATTATGAATTAAGTCAAATTAAATTAGCAAAGCTAATTAATGTAGATAGTTCAAGGATTAATCTTATTATTAATAATAAAAGGAATATATCGGTAGATACTGATTTTAGATTGTGTAAACTTTTTGGATTATCTGAAGGATATTTTTTAAGGGTGCAAGAGGAAATTGAAAGAAAGAAGCTAAAAATTCAAAAAGCAATAGATTTTGAAACTATTATACCGTTAAAAAAATGCCTATTAAGTAAGGCTGGATAATGGCACTAAGCGGATTATACTTAAATCTTTTAAAATATCTCCACAAGAACCGAAAATGCAGTCTGCATGATGCAGCAAAAAAGTTTATGGTGAATCCAGCAACTATCCGCAGGCATATAGATAATTTAAATTTATATTTACCAAAGGAAGACAGAATTGCCATTAAAAATGGGTATATTTATTTATCTATAGATTACGATGTATATATTGCCTTTATTAATAATATCCCTCTTAACCAATATGCCACAACGCAAGAGGAGCGGATAAACTTTATATTAATAAAATCATTTTTCAATAATGTTGTTAATGCCTCTGCCGAATATAACAAGATGTGCTTTTCCTTAACTACTAAAGTAAAAGATTTAAAATTATTGCGTTTGCTTATTAAACCCAAAGGGCTTAATCTTAAAATACATCACAGACGGGGAGTTGAAGTTGTTGGTAATGAATTAAGATATCGCTTAAAGGTTTTAGAAATACTGCTTAAACTAACTGAGCTGAATTCACAATTTCACATTGAAAATCGACGCGCCAATACTCCTATAGAAAATTTAATAGTTGATGAGTTTTTCCAGCATTATAACCCTATTCGTGAGGTTTGCTGCAAACAAATTATTGATTTTTGCGATAAAATTGATAATAAAATTACATACAACTCTAAGAAAATTCTTCTACTTTATATTGCTTTCATAAATATAAGGAAAAAAACGATATTAGATGCGGCTATCAGTAATATGCCGATTTTGCCTTTGGATTTTAATTTTCACTCAAACAAGAATGAAAATATTGCCTTCAATTGTGTTGCCTCAATGCTTGATTTCCAAAAACCCTTGAATTTTTTAAAGAATAATGAATTAATGCAGCTATGCATAAGGTTTGTTGAAAATACATCAAAGCAATTAAATGCGGAGCTTTACACCAAAAAATCAGCCTCTTTAGAAATATATCATTTTATATATAGAAGTTTGTTCAGCATATACCTTGGTTTTTATTATAAAGATAAAATAAGTATAGACACCAAAGAAAAATTTGAGGAATTATTTAATGTGCTAAGCAGAGAGATGAAAGAAATAGAAGCTGCCTACGGCATTAAATTTACCGAAGAATATGGCATTACTGCTACGCTTATTATAAAAAAATGGCTAAGCAAAAATGAAATATCAAGGTTTAACAGAAAGAAAATAGTTATGCTTAGCAACACTACTAGCGAACATATTGCGTTTTTTGTAGAATCTTTAGCAAATTTGGTAGAGGTTGATTTTGTAGGATACTATAACATTCATGAATTAGATGCAGTTAAAGATGTTAATTTTGATTTTATTATTACTGTTTCTGAAAGAACTTATAACATAGTGCGCAGTATGAATCTACCTTCTATCCAGGTTAATTTTTTTCTGGAGGACGCCGATATTGAGCGTCTTTTAAAGAATGGGTTTTCACTTAAGCGGCATAGGTGTTTAGCTGAAAAATTTTTACTTGAAATTGAAGATAAATCAACGGAAGATATAAAAAAGATTTTAGCAGATAAATATGGGGATATTTTTATCTAATCTCGTTATACCGTGTGGCTATTGCCGTCATACCAGCGAAAGCTGGTATCAATTTTCAGATTGATTAAACAATTAAGTAGCATCTTGTTAAAACATCATGAAATTGGATACTATCTTTTGCTGGTATGATGGCGGATTTATTTACATTATGACGGTAGAGCAACTACTAAACCAAATACTCTTTTCCGCAGAAAGAGCAGGTTATTTTAATAGCGCCGTTATTTTCTTGGCGCAAATCTTCTTGTTCGCTGGCACTCATGCTGGCGGCAACCTCTTTAATCTTTTTTAAAGAACAGCTGCATTTGTAAGAGATTTTTGTTTTATCGTATAGCATTACATCAAACTCATTGTAAAGTTTATACAAAACATCTTCCAAACTATCCTCAAGAATTTCATTTTCTTTAAGAGTTTCACTAAGAATTTTTAGGGTGCTGAAAATTTCTTCCTCTTGTTCAATCTGTTCATCATTAGCATATTGATTAGGAATTTTTTGCAGAAAAAGTCCAGCTGCTGATTTTTTTTCTGCATTAGAAAATATTTTTATATAAGTTTTTATCTGCTCTGATTGTTTAAACCAATTATAAGCAGAATCTGATAGACTATCGCCGCTTAATTCTACGATTGCCTGGTAAGGCTTTAAAGAGTTTGGCAAATGCAGATGGAAAATCATTACTCCGCTGCCGATAGTATCTTTAAATGTAAGAGGCTGCCCCTTGCAATCCTCATGCAAACTCATATATGCCCGCATATTGCCGTTAATTTTATTATCGCAAAGAATCATTTTAACAATGCCTCCGTCTCCATTAACCTGTAGTTTAAAAGTTCCGTCAAACTTAAAATTGCTGGAAATTAATTGCGATAATATAAGGGAATCTAAGAAAATTTTATCGGCTTCTTTTATGCCAGTAGTAAAGCGGTTAAGCAATTTACTAGAGGTTTTATGTAAACGAACAATTTTCCCTTTAATATTGGTGTTGCTTAAACTAAAGGGCAGTAAAATATCTTTTTCCATAACTTATTCTTTTATTCTATATCCGGTTTTCCACATTAAATAGGCGATTAAATACACCGCTATATTAAGCAATAGCATAAATGCCGCACCAATGGTAATACTGCTGTCGGCTACACCAATAAAGCCATAGCGGAAGCCGTCTATCATGTAAAAAAACGGATTGTAATGAATAATGTGCTGCAGAAATAAAGGCAGTTTAGCGATGGAATAAAATGTTCCCGATAAAAAAGATAAAGGAGTTATTACGATGTTGGTAAAATTTGCCAGCTGATCGAACTTTATGCTGATAATGCCGGCAATTAACCCTAAAAGTCCTAGCAGGCTGCAGGTGGTTATGGCGAAAAATAAAATCCAGAAAATGCTATGAATATGAATTTTCACAAAAATACTTACATATAAAAGGGTTAAAACTCCCACAATCAATCCTCTGATAACTGAGCCTAAGGTTAAGGCTAAAACTGTGTTGCCGGCGGTAATCGGCGACATAAGAATATCAACAATATTGCCGTTAATCTTAGCAATTAAAATGCTTGATGAGGTATTGGCAAATGAATTTTGAATCAGCGCCATCATAATTAGTCCCGGAACTAAAAATTCTGCGTAAGAAATACCGCTTGATGTGCCTATTCTATCGCCGATGGCTACGCTGAATACTCCTAAATAAAGGGAGGTGGTAATAATAGGACCTAATAAAGTCTGCCCCCAAACTTTTAAAAACCTACGCACCTCTTTACCTAAAAAAGACTTAAAACTTATAAACGAACTATATTCTTTTTGCATTTTTACCACGATGTTAGTATATTATTTATAACTCTATAATAATATTAAACTACAATGAAAAACACAAGAACTATTAGTAAAGAGACGCTAACCAGCCGCCTTAAAAATATGGCGGTGCACTATTTGCAAAGATATTCCAGCAGCTCTGCCAATTTAGAAAAATATCTGCGGAAGAAAGTCCTTCAGTATAATAAAGAAGCCTTGTCAGAAAATCCTGATTTAATGCTTATGTTTAATGAAGCTATTGCCGAAACCATTAGCTTTTTAGAAAAATTAGGCTATTTAAACGATAAACTTTACAGCAAAACTCAGCTGAGAAGCCTTTTAAACAAAGGAAAATCGCCCATTGCTATTAATTACAAGCTGATGGAAAAGGGGCTTTCTAAAGAAGATATTGCTGAGGCAGTAAAAGCAAAAGATTCGCATAGATTAGAACTATACGCCCTTGCAAAATTTATTAAAAGAAAATCTTTTGGAATGTATCGCAAGCCTATTGACAGCGATATGCTTTCTAAAAAAATTGAAAAAGAAACTGCCTCGCTCATGCGCGGCGGCTTTTCTTATGAAAAAATAAAAAGCGTTATTAATATGGAAAAAGAGGCAATAGAAGACTTATTGTTTAGTTTAGAAAGGGAGCTAGATTTATAATGAATCCGCAAAAATATCTGCTAGATAAACTTCCAATTGCTATTGCCTTATTTAATAATGACGCCGAACTGATATTTTATAATAAGGCTTTGCTTGAGCTATGGAAATTAGATGAATATTTTGTTAAAGAACAGCCCAATATTATAGAATTTTTTGAGGTTGTGCGTGAAAAAGATGTTGCAGGAGAGCGCATTAATTTTCGGGAATTTGTGAATTCTATGTATAAAATTGCCATCTCAGGAGGACCTTATTATAAAAAAGATAGTCTAATTCTGCCGAATGGCTTGCATCTTCAAGAAATTCTTAGTAAGGAAGGGGAATATTTAAGTATTTCTTGGGAAGATGTCAGCGAAACTTTTGATGTTATCCACAGCCTTAGCAATTATAAAAATCTTTATAACCGCCTGATTGAAAAAAATCCTAAGCCGCTTTTAGTAATTGCCTCTAACGGTATTATTGAATCTTACAATTCTAAGTTTTTAGAAACTTTTAATATCAGCCGTGAAATTTTAGACGGCAAAATTCATGTAAGAGAACTTCTAGCCGATTTTAATTTGGTAAAAAATGCTGAAGATAAGGCATTATTATTAGGCAATTTAGTAAGCAGCCGCACCTTTAGCATAACCCTAGAGTTAAATGAAAATGAAACTTTAGCTATAAGCGGAATTTATTTGCAGAACAGCAATACTTTTGTGCAATGGGATTTACAAAACAAAAATATTAGCGTTGCAGAAATAGATACCGACAGCGTGCTTGATTTGCATAAAAATTTAATTGTTGACCTTAATCATTTGGTTGGTTCTCCCGTTTCTAATATTATTGGTTTTGCTGATTTATTAAATAATGAATATGCCGGCAGTTTAAATATCCGCCAAAAAGAATATATGGATAAAATTATTTCTAGTGCTGAATTTATTAATGAAGAGCTTAATCATAAAATCATCCTTACACAGTTAGAAAATTCTCACGAACCGCTGGAATTGGATAGTGTTGATATTAATATTTGTTTGGCGAATATTTTATATCAAATTAAGCCGCGCTTGCGGACAAAAAATATTGGGGTTAAACTTGATGTTCCTAATAATGTTTTCAAAATAAAATCCTCTGAAGATCTAATTAACAAGGCTTTCATCCTGCTTTTAATGTATATGATAGAGCAGAATAATAATAATGCGGAAATAATTATTGAGGTTTCGCAAATAAATAAGGAAAGTATTTTTACCTTTAAAGATACTGCTAAACTGCCGCTGTTAGCTGACGAAGATTTAGCCAAAAGATACGATATTAATTTGGCGCTTTCAATTTTAAAAAAACTTGGTTTCACTTACGAATCCGCCTCTCGGCAGAGGGCATATCGAGTTTTAAGCATTAAGTATTTGAATAAATAAGGATTAAAAAATGCAAGATAAACATTTTGGTATAATTCCTAATAAAGAAAAAGCATTATATCTGGCAAAAAGGGAAGTTAGTGTGCTGGTATATGATGCAGTTAATTTAGAGGGCATTAATTATACTTTGCCAGAGGTGCAAACAATAATAGACGGGGTTACAGTTGGAGGTCATAGAGTTGAGGACCAACAGGTTGTAATTAATCAAAAAAATGCTTGGAATAAATTATTTAATTTAGTTAAATCTGGAAACTTTAATTTAAATAAAAAAATTGCCTGCAGTATACATGCTTTATCAGGCTTTAATGATGCTTTGGTCTGGGGAGAATTTAGAGATGCTAATGTCCGAATTGCTGGAACAGATTATTTACCGCCTAATGCAGATAAGTTATCTAATTTATTTAACGGTATGATAGAGAAAGCTAATAAGATTGAGGATATATATGATAAAGCAATTTATGTTTTTTTAGATATGGCAAGAAATCAATATTTTTTTGATGTTAATAAAAGAACTGGCAGATTTATGATGAACGGCATACTTTTAAATGAAGGCTATCCTATTATAAATGTAAAGGCTAAGGATAAATTAGAATTTAATACTTTAATGATAGAATTTTATGAAAGCGGTGATGTATTAAAAATGAATGGCTTTTTAAGAAAATCAATAGGTGAACAGACAATAAAGTTCATGAATCAAAGTAAAGTATAATTATCGTCATACCGATGAAAATCGGTATCCATAGGATAATTAAGCAAACTCAATTTTGCAGTTGAAATATCTTTTATGGGTACCAGCTTTTGCTGGTATGTGGTATAACGAGGGTTTGTCTGCTAGTCTAGCATAGGCTATTAATTCAACAACAACTTATAATTCAAACGAAATTGATGGTTGGCGTAGTTATGAAAACTTCTTTCATAAGTGTAGTTAATTCCTAAAACATTAGAGTTTTTCTCGTAATCAACGCCGAATGCTCCGCGCATAACCAAAGAGTTTTTCTGCATGCCGATTATATTAATATCATAAGTTGTATCTATAAAGTTGATATTGCTGTGCGGCACATCATACATGCGGTAAAAAGTTTTTAAATCCATATACGGCGAATAAGATCCTTGCAGAATGTCTAAATTAAAAATAGTTTCTTTAAAGTCTGTATAAAATAAAGCGCCAACCCCAGCATCATGAATAGTTGCAGAATACGATGGCAAATTAAAGCCGGCAAGTCCGTCTTCACGGGTTTTATCTGCTGTAATATATCCGTTAGTGTAGAAAATACTAGGTTTTATAGAAATATTATCATGCAAGTTTGTTTTATAAGCCAAAGATATACTGCTTGCCATTTCAGCTACTTTACTGGTGGAAGAAACTTTAGATTGCAAAGGCAGTCTTGTAGTATCATACATATTAGTTAAATACATGGAAGACAGGCTCAAAGAAAATTTCTCTGCAATATAATTGGCGTAAATTCCAGCATTAAAGCCACTGGCATTTATATCATAAAGGTTATCATTAGCTTTAATATCATTTACATTAAAGCCGCCGGCTACTCCTAATTGCAGATAAGAACTGTCAAAATTATGCCCCACTATATCAAAGCCGCCCATTAAAAAATAAGTGTTGTTTCTGCTGCCGCTGTAGAAATTGCCCGCTTTAGAGCTGCCAATTTTAAAACCATTGCGTATCCATAGCACTGTGTCTTCACTGTCTTTAGTTTTTAAATAAGCATAAGAGGAATTTTGTGATAAAAGGTCTAAATAAATAGAGGCAGTAGTATGAATATCGCTAATGTAAACATTATTAGGCACAGGACGCAAACTGGCTAAATTGCTGCCTATGGTGTTTCTATCGCTGCTAAGGTCAATATTAGTAATTACTTTTCTTAGGTTAGGGGTAAAATTGTTGTTATCAGGAGTTTCTCCCACCATTCTATCTAAAACACGGGCAATATTTAGGGTATTGGTATCGCCAGCATAATTAGATTTAGATAACAATTCTGCGTATGTTTCCTTTCTGGTAATATCTACAATTAAATCTTTTGGGTTATTAATATCTTTGAATCTAAACTCTGCAGAAAACCAATCTGGCAGGTTTGTGCTGCCAAGATTAGTATTGTCCCAGCTGATTCCATCAGCATGCAAAACATAGTAAGATTGATTAAGCCCTAAATTAAAATCACTGGTATCCTGCAGATTAGCGATAATATTTGCCTTATTAAGAGTAATACTTCCAGTTGCAGAAATTCCATCAGTGAGTTTTGAAGTGTTCCTATCTATGCCTATGGTTAATGTGGAATCATTTAACATTTCAAGACTATTTACTTCTTGCAAGGAATTAAAAATATTAAGGCTATTATTTATTTTAATATCTAAATTAGCAGATGTAATTTTAGAACCTGAATTAAGGGATAAAGTATCAAAAGTTAATGAAGAAACACTTCCGCTTAAATTCAAAACAGAATTATTGCTTAGAGTTAAGTTGTTGGCACTAAAAGTTCCGCTAACATCGTAATTGCTTGAGTAAAGGCTTAAACTATTAATAGCAACATTATCAGATTTCATATTTTTAACATATTCAAGTGTTAAACTGCCGCCGTTGCCTGTAATATTATTAATGGTGCTGTAGCTAGAGGTAATTTTAACATTGCCGTCTTGGATAATTAGAGTATCTAAATAAGTATTCCTTAAAGTAAGGGTTGGAACAGGAGCATTTTCTGGAATGTTGCCGTTTTTATCGGGAATTTTTAAACCTAAATATTCTAAAGTTCCGCCCAAAGTATTGCTATCGTTCAAATTACTAATACTGCCGCCGTTTTGCAGGTGCAATACCCCAGTTCCGCTTAAATTAAGAGTGTTTAAATTAATATAGGTTATTTTGCCATCGGAATTGCTGTTAATATTAACAATTTTATCGTCTTTATCGTAAATAGAAGAAGAGCTTTTATTATCTAGCGCGCCAATTTCGTAAGTGCCTTCAATATTTAAAGCTCCAGATATCATATGAATTTGATTAGCCTTAAGAGTATTATGAACATTAAGAGTGCCCTTGTTGGTTATTTCTATATAGCCTCCTTTGTTAAGGTCTTCATAATCTCGGGCGGTATCATCGGGGTCTGTATTTTCAATGTTAGTTATATCTACAGTATTTTCTTGAATCCTTAAAAAACCTGCAGTCAAATAAACATCTTCCAGCGTGGCTGTTTTTAAGCTAAGAATACTGAATGAATTTTTAATTTTAACTAATGAATCTCCTGTGCTTTCAAAATTATTAACAGAAACGCTAGAATAGCCCTGCACGGTAAAGGTAGATTTATTTTTAAGGTTAACATCTTCCATGTTAATACTATTAGCATTTCTAAGAGTTAACTTTGAATTATCCATATCAATATTAATTTTATAGTTATAGTTAGATGGAATCAAACGATTAGCATCAAGAGTAGAATTGCTCATATTTAAATTAAGATTGTCTGCCGTAAAAATAAGGCTGCCGATAGCCATAGTAGAATTAGTAATACTAACATCTTCTTGCTTATCTACCACAATAACTTTATCTGCTTCATCAATTTTGCAGCCATCAAAATTTGGAGCATCACATGCCGCCCTAATATTATGACTTAAGCAAATTATCGGTATCACTAAAAAAATGCTAAAAATTATTTTCATGGGGATTCTATTATCTAATAATTTAATAGTATAGCATTTTTAATATTAAATTATATATTTATTGCTTTTTAATAATTACTAAAATTAAATTTACACTATAAAGAAGCTATTTTACTTTACAACTATTTAGTGCAATATTATAATAATAGTTGTAGTTATAATAATAGTTGAAATTGTAAATAAAGGGAGTAAAAGCATGGCAAGGAAGTTAAGAATATTCAACAATAATCTAAAACC
>Ga0131853_10000097_pt1 | contig 130457 bp, 131 predicted proteins | sample TergutLab28metaG_FD_92764 | JGI IMG/M metagenome (GOLD analysis project Ga0131853, IMG submission 92764) | Labiotermes labralis P1 segment gut microbial communities from Petit-Saut dam, French Guiana - Lab288 P1 (version 2) (version 2) | ecosystem: Host-associated > Arthropoda: Insects >...
CGAACAAGAGTTGAATCATTCGCTAATGCTCATTAACAACAGACCTAGAAAATGTCTTGGCTGGATATCTGCTGTTCAGGCGTTTGCTAAAGAAGTGTCGCAGTTGGGTTGACAAGGTGGCGATTAACTTGAAAATGGGCTTTTGTCTTCGCCCAAAACGCGCCTCCTAGTGCTTTCGCTGTGCGAAAGTGGCCTACGGCCAGTTTGCCAAAGGCAAACCACAAAGGCCGCGCGTTTCGTGCTCGACACAAGACCATTTTCAACTAAAATGACTATAAATTGACCGAAAAGGTGTCGGAATGGAAATATTAAACAGGCTCTAAAGCTGCGACAAACAATAAAGCAGGTGCGGAAACCACACCTGCCTCGCTATTGTAATTCTGGATTCCATAGATGATTCCAATGCTCGCCGGAATGACGTATTTAGGCCAATAATCTATATTGCCCACTCGCCGCCCTCAAACACCTTAACCTCTTTACCATCATACGTAACGCCCACAATAGACATATCCGCAGAACCCATCATAAAGTCTTCATGTGTAAAGGATTGGTTTACACCCATTTCAATAAGCTCGGCCTCGCTCTTGCCTAGCGCACCTTTCACGGTATATGGGTATGCATTGCCCAGCGCAAGATGACAGGATGCGTTTTCGTCATACAAGGTGTTGTACCACAAGATACCGGACTGGGATATTGGTGAAGAGTGTGGCACCAGAGCCACCTCGCCAAGATAGTCGGAGTTTGGATGGGTGGTCAGTAGCTTTTTCAGCAGATGCTCGTTTTTCTTCGCTCCATATTCCACAACCTTGCCGTCTTTGAACTTAAACCAGAAATCCTCAATGATATCGCCCATATACACATATGGCTTTGTGGCATACACGATACCGTTTGTGCCTGTGCGATGCGGCGCGGTAAATACCTCTTCGGTTGGAATGTTAGCGACAAAATTATTGCCTGTACCCGCCTCTTCGCCACAAGCAACCCATAGATGTCCTTTCGGCAGCGTAATTTCCAAATCCGTGCCAGCAGAATTTTTAAAGCGCAGCAGTTTAAAATTGTGTGCCATCATCGCTTCAGATTTTGCCTGCATGATTTCAATATGTTTTTTCCAGTTTTCCACGGCACAGCTGGCATCATCCACGCGTACCGCAGCATATATGGCATCCCACATCATATCCACAGCTTCTTCATCGCTCTTTGCCGATGGAAACACTTTTTTCGCCCAGGCCACAGTTGGTACAGATACCAGCGCCCATTGTATTTCGGAAGATGCAGTTTTGTCTCGTAGTGGTTTCATGGTGGTCATTGCAACCTTTTGATTTTTCGTGATGCGCTCAGGGTCAACACCTTTTAAAATCTCAGGGTCGGTAGCATATACTACAAGCATTTGATACCCTTCATCCACAAGATGCTTCACGCGGGCCTTTTCCCATTCTACCTCTATGCCAAAATTGCTGTCCGGCGCAAGAAGATAGTTAATTCTGCCGCACATCTCGTCATTCCACAGTATCTGCACATCCTGGGCGCCGGCCTTGTATGCCTCTTCCATTGCCAATCTCGCAAAATATGCACAGTCTACTGGGCAGCGTATAAGCAGCTTTTGCCCCTTTTGGATGTTCACTCCCACATTTACGGCTAGGCTCACGTACTTTCTCAATTTGTCGCTCATGATTTCCTCCCATATTGAGAACCCATAGGTTCTTATTTATTGAATGTCGTTTAGTCCCGATTTTATGCCCTCTTCAATAGCTTCCATGGCTTCTGCAGCTTCATTGCCAACGCATATAAACTCCACAGTATCGCCATTTTTAATGCCCGCACTAACAATGCCCAGCACAGATTTCAGATTATACTCTGTTTCATTGAATTTCAGCATCACATCAGCATCAAAAGGTCTGCATATAGATACCAGCGCGCCGGCCGGCCGCACATGCAAACCATTTTCGGTTTTTATCGTAAGCATCTTAGAAACAACCATAAGAACCACCCTCTTCTTTAGCTCATTGCATCTAGTATATCAATTTTTGCGCTATATTGCAAGGTAAATTATGAGCCCTCTTGAAAAAATATCCTCTATATGATATAATTCTGAAATTGGAAGGGGATATCAGGATGAGCAATGGAATTACAAAAAGTGCGCTATGCGCCGAATTTTTAGGTTCGATGTTTTTAGTTATGTCAGCTATTTCTCCCATACTTTTGTTTGCCTATGTTTTTGAAACATCCATGGGCGTTGCATTGTTTGCTAATGCCATTTCTGTTGCATTTGTGCTGTGCGCACTAATAGAGATATTTGGACCCATTTCCAGCGCACATTTTAACCCTGTCGTTACTATGGTGATGTTGCTTGAAAAGAAAATAAGGCCGGCAAGAGCCGCCCTTTTCATATTATTTCAAATTGCAGGCGGAATAGCAGGAACACTAGCAAGTCACCTGATGTTTTTTGAGCAGATTGGTAGTTTAATGTCAATAGCTCAAAAAACGCGCGAAGGCTACATGTTTCCCAGCGAAATTTTTGCCACATTCATTCTTGTTCTTGCAATTCTATTACTCGTAAAAGCACAGTCCGGCAAAAGCTCCATCATCATTGGGCTTTTGGTTGGTGGCCAGATTATCGCCACATCTTCTATGATGTTTGCAAACCCACAGGTAACAATAGCGCGTATGTTCACAGACAGCTCTGCTGGTATCAGGCCAATTGATGGTCTGATATTTATCGCAATGCAAATTATCGGGGCCTTGCTGGCATATGCAGTCTACAGGTTCATATTCGCAAAGGTCAAAACGCATCATTGATATTATCCACGCCCGCATCAATCAGCATCCGTGCAAATGTTGGCCCATCAATTAGCCTAACATTTTTCTCTATTGACTTATTTTTTGCTTCTTCCGAGTAGTCATCAGCCGTAGATATAACCCATTGTATGTATGTATTGTCATTATCCAGACTTTTTTGCTCACCATATCTAGAAATTTGTTCTACCGCCCAGTCATCAGTTATGCCTTTGTGGTGCTTCGCTTGAATCTGTATAACTAATTTTAGCAGCTCATTATCGGCCACAATATCGGCATCGGCATTATCTTTCTTGCCGCGTTCGTTCGCAGCTATTCTTGCTTTAAAGCCCTGTTTATCCATAAACCATTTGACAAGTTTTTCGAATTTATCCGGATTCAATTCATCCCTGATGACCTTCAGAAACTCTCCAGACATACTTTCTACAGCGGTATTGTAGAAATTTAATGGTTCTTTAGCAGCAATCACACCGTCTATGCTATCTTTAATGTCATCCATGTATATATTGGTCTGCTGAAACTTCATCCGTGAGGTTAGGTGCGAATCGGCATAGTCTGCGCGCGATATATCCGACTTCGATGCAACCGCTTTAACAGGAATTACAAAGCCCAAATCAACTTGCCTATCGCCATCAAGCAAAAACCCATCTTTTATATACAACTGTCCATTGCCGGCCCCAAGTACGGAGATATCAAAATCAATAATCTTCTCAGGCGCTCCCAAGACCTCAAGTATCGAAAATTTACCATTCCACAAGGGCGTAACCACAATATCGCCAACATTTAGGGTCAAAAAGCGATAGGGTTGCCTATGTTTAACCTTCTTTCCTGCCCACCATTCCTGCCCCATATAGATTTCATCGCATATAACGTAATATTTTTCCTTATCCCTAGCAACTGCTGCTTCAAATAGTTTCAGACCCTCACCGGAAAAGCCGGTAGAAAGATATCCTTTATCCAGCAGCTTTTTCGCAACATTGTAGTCGTGTCCTATTCTGTGCATAAGATATCTTTTGGACATAATATTTCCTCTGCTTTAAATTATTTTGACACAATGCGTCGCACCACTGCCATCACACCGCGTATAGGCAACGGCTCAAACCGCCTAGCTACCTTTTTTAACGACTTCACGATGGGGATATACTGCGGACAGATTTTTTCACATTTGCCACAATTAATACATTTGCGCGGGCTATTTGTTTTCCGCTTCATAATAGCCGTAGCATTGGCATACAACGTCATACCTTTCATCCAGCCGTGGCCGTAACTTGTGTTATAGGAAGAAAAGCAGGATGGAATATCAATACCAACCGGGCAAGGCAGGCAGTAATTGCAGCCGGTACAGTTTATTTTGTGCGATTTTTTCAATTGTGCGACCACATCATTATATGTGGCCAGTTCTGTCTCCGATAATGAGCGGAAATTTTCCGCCGAGCGCATATTTTGCTCCAAAATTTGCATGCTGCCCATTCCGCTTAGCACAGTCGTCACGCCACTTTGGTTCCACAGCCACCAAAGGCCCCAACCGGCAGGCGTAAGGTCTGCATTGGCCCTAGCAAATATATCCACCGCTTGTTTCGGCAGGCCCGTAGCCAGTGTGCCGCCAAGCAGCGGCTCCATTATGATTACAGGCATACCCTTTTCGGCGGCGGCTTCCAAGCCGCACCTACCTGCCTGATAGTTTTCGTCATAATAGTTGTATTGTATCATACAAAATTCCCAGGCGTAAGAATCCAGAATCTTCAAAAAGTCATCACAGGTGCCGTGGTATGAAAAGCCAACCTGCCGTATTTGCCCTGTGGCCTTCTTTTTGGCAATCCAGTCTTCAATGCCTATTTTCTGCATGGTTTGCCATTGTGCAAAGTCAGATATGCTGTGCATGAAATAATAATCCACATAATCTGTTTGCAATCTGCGCAATTGCTCGTCAAAAAACTTGTCAAAATCGGCAGCAGTTTTGCACATCATCAGTGGTAATTTTGTGCCAATATACACCTCGCTGCGCCTGTTATTTTTTGCTAATATCTCTCCCAGTGTCTTTTCGCTGCCCGGATAGATATAGGCCGTATCAAAAAAGTTTATGCCGCCGTCAATTGCAGCTAAAACTACGCGTTCTGCTTCCGCCTTATCGCGCGGAAGACGCATGCAACCAAGCCCCAGGGTAGATAGCATATTGCCCGAAACCTTGTCTTCGCGATATTTCATTGCATCCCTCTCTAGCCCAAATATGGCCGGTTGTACATCATAATCAACATTCCCAGGTTTATTTCATGCCGCGCCAGTGCAACCTCGTGGCTCAAAATTGCTAGCATTGCGCGTTCTAATTCCAGCCAAGTTCCCATGCCCGTCATATAGCGCAGCGCGGCCTCTTGATAGTCTTCGATTGCGTTGGCTAGGTCATTTTGCGATATAGTCATTTGTTCGCGCAAGGCTTCTATATCGTTGTGCAGCGAACGAATGCGACTTTCCAGGCTATCTCTGGCATCACTAATTGCGCGCTCAGCGGCATTTATATCGTTACGCATTTCAATTACAATTGAGGCATCCTGCCTGCGGCCTCGATAGCGATAGTCGGATTCCTGTTCATTACGCAAAAGTAGCGCATCATAGCTAAAAAATACGTATTCAGCAAAATCCAGGTCCAGCTGCAAAAGCGCCACATTAGGCGCATTGGCCCGATGGGTAGATATATTACCTTGAAGCGGTGAGCTTGGCGCTATCCAAGAAAATGCCTGAACATCCACGACAGTACCGGCCGGAAGGCCCAACAGCGTATTAAGAGCAACTCTGCTGCTGTTAAGCGAAGAGTGAAGGCTCTCCAAATTAGTTTGTGTGCGCTCCAAGGATGCTCTTGCATCGCGCAAGCCAGTATCACTTTCCATGCCCAAATCGTGCATCAACTCTACAATTGTCATATTACGCTCTTCAACAGATAGTTGCCGCTCCAGCAAAACAATGTCCAGTTCGTCACGAGCAATATCGGCCAGTGCATTGCGCAATTGTAACTCATTTCCAGAGCGAATCATTCTCTCGTTTATCTCCAACGTGCTTTGTTGATTGCGCACAGCTTCCCGCGCGCGCAGAATCTGCACTTCGGCAGTAGTATAGGCGCGTCGCCTTCCATGTATGTTCTCGTCACGCAAATCATCTTCAATCTCGCGCAGCTCTCTGTCTAATATAATCACGTTTTCTTCCATAGAAATCAAGCGAGTATCGCGATTGTTCACACGGCTAAGGGCTTCTTGATATGTCAAGGTAAATGTGGGTTGCGCGCCAGGCTCTAGTAGCAACAGCGAATAATCCAAATTTGCAGACGACAGCCGCACAAGACTATTCTCGTCATCCCAGTTTATGCCCAACGACATAGCGTTTGCCACATCTCTGATGGATAGCATGTCTCTTCCACCAATTTCAACGACTTCAATATTCCCAACGGCATCGCCAAAAATTTCGGCGGCATCCCTGGCGTCAATCATCGTCCGCCCTTCTACCACAAAGGCTTCATAGCTCAAATCCTGTAAAAATCCATCTAATGCAACATGTGCCGGCCTATTAGCAAACACCGTCACGGCCTGTGCCAATACAAGAGCGCCCACCACCACTGTGGCATATATTCTTTTTTTCATAGCCATCCCTCCTTCAATTATTATACCCCCATAATATGAATTTTGTATTACATTACTATTATTTTGACAAGACAAAAGCCCCCGAAGGGGCTTTTGCTTATATCAAGTTTGTTATTACAATTTACGCAGCGTCTTCATCATCGTAGTCGCCATTTTCTTCTTCGCCATTGTACTCATAGTCAACTGGCTCAGTAAGATCAACAGGGGCAACTGCTCCACCATTACCATTAAGAGTTACAATTGTACCTCTCTCTGGTTGGTTGAAGAAGAACATTTGGTCTGCGCCGTAGCCATACCATGATACTGGAACACCAAGTGCATGACCCAGTGCAGCAAACGGGATGAATACAGTGCCGGCCACGTTGCGTGGAGTTTGACCAGCAGGCATAGTGTTAGCAATACCATTTACTGTGAAAGTAGTAGAACCAGTCGTAAATACGATAGTTCTGCTGCCCAAGTTAATAGTAACTTCAACTTCTACGCCAGGAGCCCAATCAACAGTGCGATCATTAGCTGGTGTAAGGAATGTCCAAGCTACAGCATGCTCAGAACCATAAACTTGCGCAATACCTCTCATTGGGAAGAAGTTTGTGCCAGCATAATGGAACATTGGCGTAGCTTGACCATTAACATTTGTCATTGTAACAACTCTATCGTCGATTTCAACGAAAGCGCTGTTTTGTCTTGCAGTAACTCTAGCTACAGATGGATCAACTACTGCGCCACCACCAGTACCATAAGCACCAGGCATTGTGATGTTCATGAATGGCTCAAACAGAAGGCCGCCGAAGCCGTATCTTCTGTACATTGGAGCGCTTGGGTTGATGCCGCCACCAAGACGTCTGTTGAGTTCAGCTGCATCGTTGTCAAGGATGGCGTTACCGCGAGCAACAACACCATAAGTTCCAACTGGAACAGCTTGGTTAACAAATACATCAAGGTCTGACAATGTCAGTGTACCAGGAGTAGTGCGAGAAGACGTAGAGTTAACGTTCATGCGGATAGCATGTGCTCCAAGAGGTCTTGGAAGTACGCCAACTGCAAGGCCGCCAGTTGTTGTAACATTGTTGTTGTTGATTGGGTTGAAGCCAACATCAGTTCTTGTTGTTGGAACGCCCAGCTCAGCAATAGCAATTTCAACTTGTCTGTCTTGACGCAAAGCACCAGAAACAAGCTCAGTTACTACAACATCTTCTACATCAATTCTTTGTGCACGATGTGGAATGTTAGTTGGCTCAGAATCGATTTCAAACAGCATATCTACATTAGCAAGCTGAATTGTAGCAGATGGATATACGAAGTCATAATCGAAGCCAGCCATACCAGGACCACGTTGTGCAAGTGTTACATATACTGGATCGTCGCTGTTAACATCAGTTGAAAGGAAGAATGTAGCTTCCAACCAGAATCTGCGGTTAACAGTGTCATTTGGTTGCAAACCATTGATAGAAACGCTGCGGCCATCTTCAGAGAAGGTTACAGCCACGTTACCAGTTACGCCTGAAGCAGCTGGGCCAATAAATCTATGCACAGAGCCTTGTGGTGCAACAGCATTGTGGAAGTTTCTATTCGCTGGGATACCATTCATCATGCCAGCACCGCCAACGCCAGGTCTTACGCCGGAGCCGAACTGTACAGCAGCAATCTTAGCAGTATCAAGTGGCTCGCCATCAGCATCTGTAAGTGTAAATCTAAGCTCTCTGTTAAGGGCTGCGCCAGGCACAACTTCTTCAACAAAGATTCTTCTTGTTTGACCTACGAATGAATCAAGCGTACCAGGCATTACATCTGGATTAAGAGAAGCAGGACCAGTATAAGTTCTACCAGCAATAACTGTTCTCAGGTCACCAGCAGCGCCAGTAACACGGTTCATGTAAAGACCTTGAGCAGCAAGTACAAACGCAGGAACGCCAGCAGGAGCGATAACAGCAGATATGCCGTTCAAACCAGCAGCAGTCCAGATGCGCTCTTGTGTTTCAACGCCTTGACCTTGAACGATGTTGATAAGATCTTGCATGTTAACGCCGGTTGGCATGAAGCCGCCACCGTAACCGTTAACAAGCGTTACATTTTGCTCTTCCATGCTGAATACTGGATTAGCTGGGTTGCGATGAGCAACTCTCAGGTTGTTAACCCAAATTTGACCAACTGTTCCAACTGGTGGTGTCCAACCATTAAATACAAGATGCAGTCTATGCTGACCAGTATCAGGATGGTTAGATGTGTAGATAAACGGTGTACCCACCGCTACGCCACTACCAACAGCATCAATAGGAGTATTGCGTGTAAGGTTAGATGGGAATGCAGTTGCATTAGGCGTTGGCATTCCTACCATACGACCAGTAGTTACCCAGCTAATAGCATTGGTTCCTTCTGTTGTCCACTGCCATACATAACCATAAGGCAATGTAAGCGTAAGAGCACGATTGCGGTTGAACGCATCGCCAGAACCAGAACCGATAAAGCCGCGGCCTACTTCTGTCAAACGAAGTTGGTTAAGAACAACTTGTTGGTTACCACGAGCGATAAGGTTGTCTTGAACAGTCAATCTTACACCTTGGCCTGGGCCTGTGATAGGTTGTCTGTCGCCGCCAACTTGCTCGCCTGTGCCTGTGTTACCCAAGCTTACATTAACGTGGATTTCGCCACTACCTGTAGCTTGAACAGCCATAGGAATTCTAAGAACTGCATTTTCGATATTACCAAAAGCAAGTACATTAGCTCTTGTCCAAGTGATTTCAACTTCACGTGTGCCACCTGGCAAGAATGTCATTGTAAATGGAATTTCATTTCTGTTTGTAGGTTGTGCAGATACACGACCAGAGAAATGAAGTACATTGCTTCTTGGGCCATTACCAATAGATTGTGTAGTGATAATTCTAGCATCAGGAGCGCCAGGTGTGCCGCCACCGCCAAATGGATTGCTAGGAATTGGGCCTAAATTAGCATGTGTTGGTACAACTCCAGTTACTTGATTTACAACGATACCGAACTCATTAACCACAGGCCAAAGGATACGGTACTGTATGTTTGTGCTTGTAGAACCAAGAACACCACTATTCAAAACAGCATTTGCTGAGCCAGCAGTGACTGAGGTTGCCAATCTTTCTGCAGCAGTATTTGCCGTACCTGGTCCCGATGCGATAGGACCAGCTTGCACGTCATCATTTCCAGTAAGTGAACCAGTTGAAGCCGCGCCATTGGTTACATTAAATTCTACAAGTCTTATGTTAGCTGTTACGGACCAGTCAGTTGCACCGGTACGAATTGCAGGCATAAGATATCTAGTAGTACCTGGTGCAAGTGGCGGTAGGCCGCCTGCTTCAGGAATAGCAGTATGAGGTACAATTTGAGGAGCCATAGACCAGTCAAGCCATGCATTTATAACAGCTGGGCCATCTACGATACCACCAGTTACAGGAACTTGTGCTATGCTCGCAACGAACGCGCCAGCAGGAACAGGTGCAGCACCGACGCTGGCTCTTTGATTGTACACGATGACTTGAGGTGTCGTACCACCACTTGTGTCAGGTGAGTATGGAGGTGTCGCACCACCACTTGTGTCAAGCGGGTAAAGCTGAACTGTAGCTGTTACAGGAATGTTTCTGCCTACCACACCACCAGGAGTCCAGTTTGCAGTCTGCTCAAACCAAGCACGTGTTGGTGATGCATCTAATGGCATATGCGCCGCAGAATAGTCATTAAAGCTTTCAAGAGTCGTACGACCAAATCTCCATTGACCATCGCCGGTTATATGGGTGATGGCATAGTAATCACCGGCTGCACCAGCTACTGGGCTTGCACGGAAAGTTCTATCCCAACCATACATAGGTACCCAATCTGTATCCGCTGTTGGGAATACATTATGGTATACACGGCCAAGTTGAAGAGAAGTAGCCCACGCTGGGAGAGCTGCAGTTAAAACAGGTGGTGTAGCAGAACCGCCAGGACCTGGTGTGCCAGGTAGCAACGCTGCTGCAGGAGTTAGCTCGCTCCAAACACCTGGTTGAGCTGCTGTGCCCGCAGTTGCTGTTGGGAAGCTAGCTTCACCAATAGGTGAGCCACCAACATTACCTGGGCCAAGGTTAACTGCTTGGAAGTTTATGCCAGTTCCCCAGCCAGCTGGAAACGTAAGGCCAGCTGGTGGTGCTGTGCTGCTCCATGCGCCAGGTACCCATTCGTAAGCTTCAGGTACATAACCTTCAGTGCTAAATACACCGTGGAATGTAAGAGCAGTTGTAGCAGGAGAATTTGTAGTTTGCACTACTGCAAAAGTAAACAAATCGTTAGCGCCAGAGCCGCCTACTCTTCCAATTGGAACGATGAAGAAGTTAGGTGTAGCACCAGCACCAGCTGTCATGCTCAGTGGGTTGTCAGTAGACATATCGTTAACAAGGTTCATTATACGAGTCATCCAGCCTGTAACACCACCAGGAGCGCCACTGTCTGTCAAAGGCAGACCCCAGAAACCAGTTGCTGGATCAGCCCAGGCATTGTGTGCTGCGGTTGAACCTGGCATACCGTTAATAGGAATAAAATCCCAGTTTGTGAATGTCATACCAACTGTTTGGTATCCACTCCAATAACGAGCCACATGGTTCACTACATGGTAACCACGATTGCTAAGGTTACTCCATGTAATTTGTGCACGTGGGAAGCTTGTGCCGCCAGGAACGCGTGGCAAAGAATCCAAAATATCTAGTACATCTGGATTAGCGCCAGTTCCTGTGCCTGTACCAGGTGCAGTACCAGGCAAGAAGAAGCCCCATGCTCCCTCAGCCGTAGCTGTAGCAAGATTTGGACCAGTAATGAAGCCAATATTGCTTTGTTGTGGACGAACAACAGGATAATCTACAGAGCTAGCAACAAGGTCGCCTGCCGCATTGCGGATAGCACGTGTTGCGCCTGTGCCTGGATTGTTTGTGCCGGTTGGGCCATCAATACCAGGTGCGCCGTAGTTCCAGATGCCGTAGCCATCAAGACGAAGTCTCAAAGACTGATGCTCACCAACAGAATGAAGAAGTTGAGAACCAGTAATAAGGAAGTCAACACCACTGTGGATGTCGCCAGGAACATTTGCTGCTGCTGCAGGGCTGTTTGTATCAACCAGTCTGCTGTTGTTGGCATGACCAACCAATGCGCCTTCTATGCCTTGACGTGTCCAGGCATTAGGAATTGTAACGGCTGCATTGAGGTTAACCAAACCTACAGAGCTCACAGCCATAATGGCTGCCAGGGCTGCTGCAATCTTTCTTCTCAAATTCATTGCAGTAATTCCTCCTTTAAAAGTTGGATTTTGTGGGCGGCTTATGCGACAGAGGTGGGAATCTCTTTGGTGTGCGCATTATAGCGGTACCCAGTTTTTAGTTTACATAACCATTTTAGCAAGCCTTTTGGTTTTGGTCAAGAAAAACTGTGCAAGTGTAATTTTCTTGTAATATTTTTGACACAAAAGGGGAATGCTAGATGGTTGGGCCATGGATTCTTGGCGTAGGGACGGCGTTTTGGGCGTTGTGTGATTTGGCGAAAGTTGTTACAAAATCCATTTTTCTGTCTACTTTCTAACATTTCGCTTGGCATATCTTGTGCGAATTTTTGCGCTTTGCTTGCCAGATTAGGTTTTGCCGTTTTGGGTTATTTATGTTAGGCAAAATGCGCCATATGCGCAAAAATATGGAAAAAAATCTGATTAGAGGCAGGCGGCAATGAAGGCATCAAAGATAGGATGCGGCACATTAGGGCGGGATTTGAATTGCGGGTTGAAAACAACGCCCAGATACCAGGGGTGTATATCGCGGGAAAGCTCCAGCATCTCCATTAAGGTGCCATCGGGGCTGGTACCGGAAAATATAAGGCCGTGGGCAGCAAATTGGTCGCGGTATATCTGGTTGAATTCGTAGCGGTGGCGGTGGCGTTCATGGGTGATGTCGGCATTGTATATTTGGTGGGCCAGGGAGCCCTCGGTGATTTTGCAAGGGCAGCTGCCCAGGCGCATTTTGTTGTGGATATTGTGAGCGATGGGGTGCGGGGTGCTTTCGTCAAATTCTGTAGAATTTGCGGCAGAAAGGCCCATTACATTGCGGGCGAAGTCTATTGCCATGGCTTGAGCGCCCATGCCCGTGGCAAAGCAGGGGATTTTGTTTTCGCGAGCATATTTTGCGGCATTTATTTTGCCTTCAAGGCCCCGCACGCCAAAGCCGCCGCCGATGAGGATGCCTTGGTTGCCGCGAAGCGGAGTTAGGTCGCCTTTTTCAAGAGATTCGGCAGGAATCCAGTTGATATTGATTTCAGTGTCATTGGCGATGCCAGCGGCCTTTAGAGCTTCGATGGTAGAAAAATAAGCATCGTGCAGAACGGTGTATTTGCCAACCAGAGCAATGCTGACTTTGCCAGTGATTGCCTTTTGACGATTAACTAAGGCGTGCCAGTCTGCCAGATTGGCAGGATGGTCTTCCAGATATAGGCGCTTTAGCGCCATTTGTGCCAGGTTTTGGTCTTCCAGCAGCAGAGGAACTTGATATACGCTGTCGGCATCCATATTTTCGTATACACAATCCTTAGCCACGTTGCAATACAGTGCGATTTTTTCTTTAATTTCATTATTCAAAGGGCGTGAGGTGCGGCAAACTATCATATCAGGCTGTATGCCCATAGATAGCAACTCTTTGACGCTATGCTGGGTGGGCTTGGTCTTTATTTCGCCGCCTTTTTCCATATATGGCAGCAGCGTGACATGGACATAAAGCACATTTTCGCGGCCCACATCGAAAACCATCTGGCGGAAGGCTTCCAGAAATGGGCGACTTTCCATATCGCCCACAGTTCCGCCGATTTCGGTGATAACGATGTCGCGGGTGCCATCTTTGGCCACCTGTACAATCAGGTCCTTGATATGGTTTGTGATATGCGGTATAACCTGTACGGTCTTGCCGTTATAGTCGCCTCTGCGTTCTTTTTCCAGTACAGATAAATATATTTTGCCAGCCGTGATATTAGATTTTGCCGTCAAATTTTCATCTGTGAAGCGCTCATAATGTCCTACGTCCAGGTCGCATTCTGCGCCATCATCTGTCACAAACACCTCTCCATGTTGTATAGGACTCATAAAGCTGGGGTCCACATTAATATATGGGTCAAATTTCTGATTCGACACCCTATATCCGCGTGATTTCAGCAGCCTACCCAAGGATGCCGCCACAATACCCTTTCCCAGCCCAGACGCCACACCACCCGTGACAAATATGTATTTGGTTTTCTTTTCCATGCCATCACCCTCCGTAAAATTAAAAGAAATTTGGACCCTTTATGGGGTCCAAAAAATTTGTCTGTCGTGAATTTATCGTATTTCCAGGCTTAGTTTTGCCTGTTGCCCGGCCTCGTTTAAGGCTGTGTCTTCAAGGTATCCTAAAATTCTTTTGTCAGACCTTTCAAACTCCTCAATGATGAAATCAAAGCGGAATTTCGCCAACCTTTCGGATTCTGTCATTCTAGCTTCAAGTTTATCAAACCTAGATTCAAATTTGGTGTCCATGGCTTCAAGTTTGGCTTCAAATTTGGTGTCCATGGCATCTATTTTGAAATTCATAGATTCCAGCAGCATCAAAATCTTCTCATTATCACTCATTGATATCCCCCTTAATCCACAAAGCTATGCTCCGCGCTCACAGCCTCAAGAATCCGGCTTTCCACCTGTGCGATATTTTCCAACACAGCGGACAGGTGCTTTTCTTGCAGCTTTAGCATGCGCTCTTCAAAAGATTCCAGCACAGCAAAAACATCTGTTTTAATTTGCGATTGGAGAAATTCTATTTTTTCCATCCTTTTGTCTATAGAATCTACCTTGTAATCCATTCCATCGGCCTTAAATTCCAGCGTATCAAATTTGTATTCAAGGTTGTCCATCTTGTATTCTAAGGTATCGACTTTGCTTACAACAATTTCCAGCAAAGATATAATCTTGTCCTCGTTGCTCATATCGCAAGCCCCCCCCCTAATTCATAAAGTTGATGATATTATCAGTATAATCCTGCACCAGTTCATGGCGCATAAATTCAATCAAACGATTGACCAGTGCCGCAGCCTCTGCCTTGTGCATCTGATTCCGCGGATGCAACATACCATCATCATCCGGCCCAATAAGGTTGATACGTGTGGCCGCATAAATATCGCGGCGCGCCCAGTCTCCAATCATATGATCATCCATATACGGTGTAATGGGCGTAGGTTCCAAGCCAAGGTTGGACAGCCCAAGGAAACGAAGTGCAAGCACAAATGCCTCTTCTCTATGCAAAATCTCATTTGGATGGAAATGTCCGTCGCCGCGTCCAATGGCAATGCCCATCTCATTTACCGTCATGATATACAAAAAGTCGGGTCTATCCGTTGGAACATCAGGAAATACCAGATTTATCGTAGGTTGTGTATTTCCGCGACCTCTCGGAGGCGTTGGAATCAGGCTGTGGTTAAGCGGCAGGCGCACAGCGCGCGAAAGCATCATGATAAATTCGCCGCGCGTAACAGCCTGGTTCGGTACAAAATGCCCTGGTTCGCCTGTTAATACTTCCATTGCAAACAACCTACGAATATCGCCATATGCAGCATGACCACGCAGGAAATTCAAGTTAGGTGCAAAAAGGTCCTCGAAGGTGTTAAAAGTCGATATCGTGGCACGTCCAGTGGTCTCCGCACCATAAAAAATATTGGGCAACACGTTGATTTCGTATAGCAAGCCGCTTTGGTTAGACATAACCTCGCGATAATTGCCAGCAAAGCTTATCAGTGTGGGCTCATTCGCGCCATATTGCAGCTCTTTGCTAACGGACACGCTGGGCACCAGATGATACTGCATCTGCCAATCGTCTCTGGATACGATACCATCCAGCCTGTGCGTCTCTGTGGCAGACCATGCCGATACAAAGCCGTATATCTGCCCCATCACCTCATGCGTTACAATCTCGTCATCATCAGTGATATATACGGCGCGCATAGAGATATTGCCGCTGTAATATGTTACACCTGGCGTAACATCGCGCAATATGCTGATATTGTGGTTGGATTGGGCTGGAATCAATGTATATGTTACATCATCTGCGGTGATGGTCTCTGTCCAGCTGGTTACAGCATAATTTTCAACAATTTGGTTGCCATCACGTCGCCAGTCAATTCTAAATGTGATATTTCTGTTAATTTCGGCATCACCGGAAGCCGCATTCGCATTAACGCGATGATTAACAGTGGCAGTACCCGAATTTACACCGGGAGCACCAACAGCGGTTCCGCCCGGCTGTATGCGCAGGGTTCCTTCAAACTCCACAGGCACGCCACCCAGCCAGATAATTTCTTTGTACACCAGCTCTGTAACAGTATTTCCGCGGCCGGCCCGCGCATTTACGGGTGCCGCTTGCTGCGATGTGGTCGGTAAGCGCACACCTTCTGTAATGCCGCCAAAAAAGCTCATTTGGCCGGTATTTGGCCGCACCACACTAGCCGCATATACTGTGGACACAGCGGGCAAAACCATGATAATGGCCAATATTAACGCTGCTGTAATTCGTAGTAACTTCCTCATTTTATCCCTCCTGCATCCTGCGTAAGTTTCTTTTCCTCAAAGTGTTATTGAATTCGCGGACTTGCAACTATTGGTCGTAAAAAAGCTCCATCAGTATTTCTGCCGCGAATAATCAACTCTTGTACGCCTGTTACATCTATAGACATTGGCTGAACACCGCTGGCCCCAGTAAATTCAAAGGTAGCCAGCAATTCTCCGTCACCGAAAATTCTAATATCAGCCGTTCTGTTAGCGTGGTTATTGTCCAGCACCCCAACATAGCCTGTAAGCAATACATATTCCCCGTTAAGAGCAAAGTCTATATGGTTGCCTTCTCCACCGGTCATGCCAGATGAGATGGCAAAAACTATCGAGTTAGAGAAGGTTCTACCACCAATAGTTGCCTCATATCCTTCTCTGCCATCCAACAAATTGCTGACATTGCGTGTCATAAGATTAAGGCTTGTCTCTACCAGCAATCCCTCCAATACAAGCAATCTGCCTTGTGCAGCAGGTTCCGATGTTGGCGGCACTGCTTGCTCACCTGCCGGTGCTAGCGAATCAGCTACCTGTGGTGCATCACCCGATGTAAGCAACACTGTATTTGTTTCGCCATCAAAATCCACATCCAGTCCAGCGAGGTCAGCAATTGCTCTTACAGGTAAAAATGTTCTGCCACCAATAACAAAGGGGCGCATGTCTTCCGTAAATTGAACCATGGTGCCATCAAGACTAACAGATATGCCAAATACAACCTCGCGCGCTTCTTCAATCCTAGCAGTAGTTGCCTCAGAAATCATTGGAGCAGATGTTGGCTCTTCGGCTTCACCTGATGTCAGTAGCACCGTATTTGTCGCGCTATCAAAGTCCACACCCAGTCCAGCAAGGTCTGCAATTGTCCTGACAGGCAAAAAGGTTCTGCCGTCAATAACAAAAGGGCGCGCATCTTCTTCAAATTGTACGGTAACACCATCAAGATTAACAGATATGCCAAATACAACCTGTCGCATTTCCGAGTTTGCCATAAGGGCTGTGCCAGAAAGTGCAATTAATGCAATTAAGCCTATTGCAAGGATTCTAAATTTCTTCATAGTAATCATCTTCCTTCGGTTATTTTAGTCTACCAATATAATCTGCCCATATATATTCATGCCCGGCTCCCTATCAGCCACCGCTGGCATATCATTTGTCAATATAAGCAGTTGGTCGCCGTTTCGCAAATCGCGTAGCTGCGAAACTGTGTTGTTGCGGCCAATCAAAGTACTTGCATCGACGGTCACGGTCATTGTATTATTTGCGATAGAAATTGGCGTCCATTGATTATTCGCCGGGTTTTGTATACTAACATCCCTCAAATGAATAACATTGCCTTCAATTCTAAATATTGTACCCCTAGCTGCTCTGTTAGCAAAGCTATGGTCGAAAATATGGCTGGCCCTTGCACCATCTGTCACGATAGTAAATACCTGGTCAAATACTGAAGCCTCAGTATATGTCAAGAAAGTATCGTGACTAAAAGTGCCATGCGGCAGGAACACCGTGCGCGGGTCTATTGTAAATTCGCGCTGCACCGGTGTAAACACCCAATCGCTGCCAAATAGCTGTGACATGGACTGCACAGCAAAGCTCTCGCCATCAAATACCTCAGAAACGCGCGCGCGCATAATTTGCATGCCCGATGTATCCGGTCGGTCAAAAATATCAATGACGGCGGCCGTTCCCGCACCGCTTAGCACCACCGCAAGATAATCCGATGGGAAAATATCCAGCCCAGAAACCAGGCGACCGTGGCGGCGCACTATGGTGCCTCTATCTGTGGAAATATCGTCAATCTGCCCGGCAAGCTGTATCGTGCCGGTGCCATCGGCATGTATCACGGTATCGGTTGGCAGGCGTTCCTCACGGTCGGAGCGGAAAGAAACCATACGCACGGCTTCGCCAGCAAAATGATTCTCCAGCGCGAGATATACGGTGGTATTACCGCGGCGTCCAAAGAGATTCACGGCCTCGCCGCGTGAAATCTGGCGGTCGTTGTAAAAATATTGGATATTATTGCCGCTTATGCTAAACTGTGCCAGCTCACGATGGTTCGTCCAGCCTGTTTGTCCCAGGGTTTGAGCATGTTCTATCATAATCTGATTTTGGATAGAATTAATGCCAGACAAATTGCCCCTTACAATGCTGGAAATATGGCGGTTGCCACCTTCTATGGTCATCTCCACCACAGATGTTATAACATGCCCAGGCGCAATTATAGCCTCGTTAACAAGCACCCGCGCCCAATCCCCGGTTTGTATAGCCATGGGATTAAGCCTGCGTCCATCGCGCGTTATCAATATAGATGTAGAAATATCAAACCATGTGGTTTGTCCGTTTTCAAATTCAAATAACAGCGATAGGTAGCCATCCTCATGCGTGATATTTGACACGCGGCCATATCGCATAATATAGTTTGTGGCGGCAGATATCATCAAAATAACGCCGTCATCTTCCGGGTCAGGCCGTATAAATACGATATCGCCGGGGCTAACACTATCTATGGTTGTTGCATTTGGATTAAAGCTGAAATTAGGGAAAAGATGGTTCAGATAACTTGGCACTGCCGTATCAAAATGACGCACCTTTTCTACCAGCATCTCATTTTCATAGTATCGCATTGTAACACGCCGACCATCGCTATCAATAATTACCATATAGCCAAAGTCAGGGTTATTTTCAACCACCAGGCCGCGTATTTCTTCCACCAGCACAGGTAGTCCAACAAAATTAATGGCTATAACCACATTGTTGCGCAATGTAAGGCGCAAGTGCTGGCCGATAGGCATATCCCCCACAGGAACGCGCGCCAAATCCATCATAATATAGTTGGCTGTACCACGCTGCAAAATTATGCCTTCCGCCATGCTATATGAAAAATTATCGTTGTTGGCATTTTGAAGCACAATCGTAGTCTGCTCCACATCAACAGAAAACAGGCGGCCCTGCACATAAGTGTCCTCGGCTTCGCCAATCACATTTACATACATCAAAATGTTGTTATTATTATCCACAATATATTCGATGGTATCTCCCACCACAAGTATACCTAAACCACCAACAAAGCCGCCGCTAAAAACAACGGCACCTTGGTCCATTACTTGCGGCGAAGGGTTATCTACTATTAAATACTGCAAAATATCCACACTGCCATCGCCAAGACGCACAAAAATATCGCGGCGCACTTCAGCTTCGCCCGTGGTAATGTATTGATTATCCTGTATACGAGCAACGGTGGCGTGTTTGCGCTCCCAGCCGTTAACCTCAAATAGCAAGCTATCCAAATTAACCATAACCTGTGCCATTTCGCCGCGGGTTATATTGGCACGAGGGTTGAAGTTTGTGCCGTCGCCAACCATCACATTTGCAGATGCAATATGCTCTACGGCAATAAGATTGCGTGCGGCAATATTGCGCCAATCGCTGAAATCATATACCCGCGACAAGGGTCTATCGTTAAAAATATTCGGTGCTGCTCCATTGATGGCAAGCCATAGCAGGCGCGCAACCTCTTCGCGCGTAATATAGGAATCAGGAGTACCTCCAAGCATATCCCATATCTCTTCAATTATGTTTACTATATCATCTTCCAAATCCAGTTCTTCTATCAAGGCATCAAGGTCGCTCCAGCCATCTTCCATGAGAACACGAATTGCAATATCAAGTCCCATAGACCTGGAATCTGCAACACGGTCCGCAAAAGATATTGCATCAATCCATGTCAAATTATCATTCGGCCGGAAATTTGGCCCATCACCATGTATCAGCCCAAGTGCCACACCCCTAACAATAGCCTCTTGAAAGGGCGAACCCGGCCCAACATCATTAAACTGCGCAGCCCTAATCAGCGATGCGGCCTCTGTGCGGCCTTCGTAGATATTGCGCACCTCGTCGCTTAAAATGTAATCATCGGCAAATACCGAAACGATAGGCATCATCAGTATCGCCAGTGCGACTGCCAATATTCTCCTGAAAATCTTACTTCCTGTTTTATGCAATCTTGTTCACCCATCCCTCTTTTGTAAATTATCAATTTTAGCCGCCAAACGGCACTATTTCGATTCTTTCGATTATCACTTCATCCAGCGGACGGCTGGAGCCATCTACCGGGGTTGTCGCAATGTTGTCTACTATATCCATGCCCCTAAACACTTGTCCGAACACGGTATGGCCAAAGTCTAGATGTGGCGTGCCGCCGTGCTCCAGGTAATGCGCCAGAAATTCAAATTCGGATGCGAAGGCATCACCGTATGTTTGCACACCATCGCCATCTTCCATTACTTCGTCATACAGTCCCATCATAGCCTCAAATTCGCCAGCTAAAAACATATCCAGACCGGAATTTTGCACAATATAGAATTGGCTGCCGTTTGTGGCAGGCCCGGCATTTGCCATGGCAAGCGCACCGCGTATATGGCGCAGATTTGGGGAAAATTCGTCTCCAAAGGTTCTGCCCCATATGCTTTCGCCGCCGCCGCCGGTGCCCATTGGGTCGCCACCTTGTATCATAAAATCTTCAATAATTCTATGGAAAGTCAAGCCATCGTAATAGCCATTTCTGGCATGTGTTACAAAATTTTGCACAGCCAGTGGTGCGTGGTTAGGAAACAAACGTAGATATATTGAGCCAAAGTTGGTATGCATTATAGCAATGCCTTCGCCAATGGCAGGTGTGCCAATTTGGTTTGCCAGCGAACCGGGTATAAAGTCCGTGGACATGCTACCGGCCAAGGCCACATCATCATTTGGGTCTATTTCTTCAAATACAAATATTTCTGCATCACTGACCACAGCATTTGTGCTACCCGCACCCGCCTGGGATTGGCCATCGCTACTATCGCCGCAGGCCGCCAAGGCCAGGCCGGCCGCGGCTATAATGACCAACATCATATTGGTTTTCAAAAATCTCTTCATTATACGATATTTCCCTTCTCTTTTGAAATAGTCTGTTTTAGACAATATGAAAATCATTATACTACAGAATGTCCGTTTATTCAAGTCCATTTTCGTTTCTTTTGTGTGACAAAGGGGTGCCTGGTTCTACATTTCATTTTCTTTACAATTTCCCGACAATACTGTTATATTGTTTGACTATATCACAAATATTATCTATACTATTACCAAGAAAGGAAGTTGTGCCCATGAAAATCATTCACAAAATTAAAAACCTTCCTATAAAAGGCATTTTGTCTGCGCTATTGGTTGCGGCCCTTTTTGTTGTATCCTTGCCAGCGCCAATTGCGCTCTCTGCGGCAAATCCTACGCCAATCGCCACGCGTATTTTTGATGGCATTGACACAAAGGATGCTCCACAGAGCCCAGCCACAAGCGGCATGAAAATTACAGGCAAAATTCCGGTAGCGCAAACCACCAGCTCACAGCTTAATGCAGAACTTGAAGAGCGTTGGACAGCTCAGCGCAATGCTTTCATACAAAATCACATGGCAGGCGCACTGTCTATGAATTCAAGTGTAGAGCGGTTTGTTTCAGGACAATACGTCTCTGTTGCTTTCATTAAAGAGGCTGTATCCCTATCTACAACAGCCACCATCTCCACAACCGTCATAGACACCATAACAGGCAATATCATCACCTTAACCGACTTCAACGTAAATATACTACAACTAATAAACAACCATATCAACAACCAAATAGCTGCCAGGCCTCACAGCTTTTCCAATTTCTCTGGCATTGATGCAAACCATCCATTTTATTTGGATGGTGACCGCCTGGTGATACCTTTTGGCTCCGGAGAGCTAATTTCAAACGAGCGCGGTATACATCGCATAGAATTTTCCATCAACAATATAGAAGACGAGCAATTTTCTAGCAACCATTTCCGGGTACTTGAGCCCAGCCAATACAGCACCATAATGATTCGCCTCAGCGATGTTATGGAACGCTTTGGTTACACTGTAATATGGGAAGGCGAGACCCGCACCGTCAATATCTATGAGAACGATGAGTTGGTCAGCTCCATGGCTATAGGTGAAAATGCGTATTATTACCGTGACAGTACCGTACGCGAGCTGGAAGTTGCCCCTATATTGTACAACAACCTAACATACGTACCGTTGTCTTTCTTCAACGAACTGGTGTCAATGCCAACCACCGTAAGTTCTGATGGCGTAACTGTTTCGCGCTATCGCTCCACCAATGGAATCTCCGCACGCGCTGTGTACAACGGATTCCTAGCAGAGTAAGACGCAATCCAGACTCCTTCTTTGTTAGATATAAACTCCCCGGGCTTTTTCAGTAATTTACTGGAAAAGCCCAATCTCTTTGTTTGGAGGTAATGCAGCGCATGAAATATCCAATCATTATACAAAAGGATTGGTCGGAATTAACATTAGGTATAGCGCAAGCAAATCTCGCTAACCGTAAGGTTTTCATTATAACCGACCAAAATGTCGCAGACCTTTATCTGGCTGACATAAAAGCCACACTTGCCGCCGACATCCCCCATATCATCTTGCCGGCAGGCGAAGCAGAAAAAAATCTGACAAATATTGCAGCATTGCTATCGGCTTTTCAGCAGGCTGGATTAGACAGGTCTTCGGTCATTATTGCCCTTGGTGGTGGTGTTGTCTCCGATATTGCCGGCTTCGCTGCATCCATCTACATGCGCGGCATCTCCTATATTTCACTGCCAACCACCCTGCTCGCCATGGCGGATTCTTCCATAGGCGGCAAAACCGGCATAGATTTCAATGACACAAAAAATCTTGTGGGCAGTTTCCACAACCCCAGCCTGGTCTACATCAATATCGCCACGCTAAAAACGCTAGACACAGCCCAATATATTTCGGGCTTGGCAGAAGTGATAAAATATGGCATAATACTAGATGAAGGCTTGTTTGAATATATTTCGGATAATCGTTCAGATATTGACGCACGCGAACCTGTCGCGCTGGACAAAATAATACGCGCTAGCATCCGTATAAAGTCCGAGGTTGTAACCGCAGACGAAAAAGAGGCAGGCCCGCGACAAGTGCTTAACTACGGCCACACCTTCGGCCACGCAATAGAATCGCTTTGCAATTTTTCCTTACCACATGGCCACTGTGTTGCATTGGGTATGGTATGCGCCGCAAATTTCTCCCGTGATATAGGTAAAATGTCAATGTTCCACGTGGAACGCATCCACAGCCTGCTGAAGTTTTTCGACCTACCTACAAAGCTGCCCGCAAAATTTAACATGACAGCTGATGATATCTACGGCATGATGCTAAAGGACAAAAAAGCAAGAGATGGCGCATTGACGCTAATAATCTCGCATAAAATTGGTACGGTGGAGATAATCAAAGATGTGAAAAAGGAAGAAGTAATTACTGCAATAAAGTCAATATTGTAGGGCCGGCACCCTGCCGCCCGCTGTATAAGGGGATTATGCTATGAGAAATTTCAAAAAATATGTGATGCCTATAGGATTTGTAACATTGCTGTTAGCCATAGACCAAATTACAAAATACCTTGCCGTGGTGCGATTGCAGCCAATACGCGAAATTGTGTTAATTGACGGGGTGTTCTCACTGTTGTATCACGAAAATGCGGGCATGGCCTTTGGGCTTTTCCAGGGCGGCCGCTGGGTATTTGTGGTCCTGACGGTAGTGGCGATGGGCTTTTTTGTGTATTTCTATCGCAGCCTGCCACGTACACAATATCATAATTGGATGCGATTTTTTCTTCTTATGTTGATTGGCGGGGCACTTGGCAACTTTGTAGACCGTTTGATACAGGGCTATGTAGTCGATTTCTTCTATTTCAGTTTGATAAATTTCCCGGTATTTAATATGGCTGATGTGTTTTTGGTGGTAGCGGTATTTGCGCTGGCCATCATGATATTGTTTGTGAAGGAGCCGAAAAGTGCTTGATTTTACTGCTAATGTCACGGATATTGACTTGCGGTTGGATGTTTTTGCACAGGGCAAATCCGGTATTACACGCAATGCCGCACAGAAGCTGATTGATAACGGCAATGTGTTGGTTAACGGCCGTGTGGCAAAGTCTAATTATCGTTTGCGGGTAGGCGATGTGGTGCAAATTGACTTGCCCCAAACCGTTGAGACCGAAATCTTGCCCCAGAATATACCACTGGATATTATATATGAGGATGCCAACCTAATTGTGATAAACAAACCCAAGGGGATGGTAGTGCATCCTGCGGTGGGTCATGCAGATGGCACGCTGGTCAATGCACTATTGCATCATTGCGGCGGCAGTTTATCCGGCATCAATGGTGTTGCGCGGCCGGGCATTGTACATCGGCTGGACAAAGATACTTCCGGGCTACTGGTGTCCGCAAAAAATGACCAGGCACATAACGCACTGGCCGAGCAGTTTGCCGCACATACCATAAAGCGCGAATATTTTGCCGTTGTGCATGGCGGCTTTTCGGATGATGCAGGCACAATTGATGCATCAATTGCACGACACAAGGTGCATCGTAAGAAAATGGCTGTGATTCAAGATGGGCGACGAGCCGTGACACATTGGCGTGTGGAGCGGCGGCTGGGACGATATACGCTGGTGTGCTGCACACTGGAAACAGGCCGCACACATCAGATTCGCGTGCATATGGCCAGCATTGGACGGCCCGTGCTAGGCGATATAGTTTATGGCAGTGAAAAGCAGCCCTATAATACCAATGGTCAGGTGTTGCACGCGCATTTGCTGGGTTTTGTGCATCCCGCAAATCAAGAATATATGGAATTTTCGGCACCACTGCCAGATTATTTTGAGAGGGTGCTGTCCAGCATAGGGCGGGTCGCCACGTCAAAGCAAAATTCCACAAATGCCTTGCGATAACTCATACATTCGCCGCTATCAACCATATCCAGCATTTTATCCTTTGTTGCCCACATTACATCAGCAACTTCTTCATTTGGTACGGAAAGGCTTGTAGTATCAATATCTTCCCGCACAATATAATAATCTATAAAGGCCGTATCGTTGGTCATTGCAAAGTTTGGACGTACACCGGTAAGGTCTATTTTGATGCCCAGTTCCTCAAAAAGCTCGCGGCCGGCAGCCTGACTTGATGTCTCGCCAGCTTTAGTTGCGCCGCCCGCGGTCATTGTCCATTTTCCGGGTCCCCATGTCATATTTAAGGGGCGTTGCTGTAGCAGCATCCGGCCCGCACTATCAAAAATCAATATCATCACAATCACAATATAGTCTCCGCTGACCATTTTTTCGCCGCGTATATGGGTTTTGCTTGTTTTTTCGCGGTTGTTGTCATATATATCCCAGATTTCCATTTGCCCTCCACGGGCGAGCACAGCTCGCCCCTACGCATCATATTTCAATGTCCTGCGCCTGCTTATCAGCGAAAAGCACAGCTCTATCATGCCATCTTGATACGGCGCAAAGCTTCCGTCTTCTATCATCGCAAGTATTTCATCTTTTGATGCCCACTTCACCTGTGCAACTTCGTCATATCCTAACTGCAATCTGTCAATATCCACATCCATCCGATATAAATAAAAATCGCAGAAATGATGAGTTGTGTTGACGGTAAAATGCGGCATAATATCGCTGAAATCCATCATTATACCTACCTCTTCAAGCAGTTCGCGGCTGGCGGCCTGCTGGCTGGTATCTCCCGCTGTAGCTGCCCCGCCTGCCGTAATGTCCCAAAATCCCGGCCAGCCCAGCTTAAAGGGCTGTCGCTGCTGAATCAGCATCTGTCCCACATCGTTGAAAATACACACAAAGACGACCAGGTGATAGTCGCCATCTGGCTGTTTTTCGCTGCGGATATGGGTTTTGCCGGTTTTTACGCGGTATTCGTTGTATATGTCTAAAATTTCCATGTGTCCTCCTTGGCAGCGGGCGGCAGGGTGCCGCTCCTACGAATATTTCTCTTCCATCACCCACGGAATATCGGCCCTATAAATTTCAAGCTGGATAACGGGTCGAGGAAAGCTATCAGAAAGCAAGTCACATTTTTCATTAAAATGAATATGCAGCTTTTCTGTCACTTTAAACACTTTACTCTCATCTATATTGAAAGTATTTGGCGCAATTTCGACATGCGCTCTTTCTCCAACTAAAATTTTGCCGCAAACATGATACCACCCTCCGTACCACGCACTGCCGTCTGCATTTATGGTGTTAAGCCATATTTCCGTCGGCTTTTTTATATCAACACCTATGTTATAGAAAAAGTTCTTCGCCTCTTGTTCCATAACATCTGCGACGCATCTTTATAAAATTCCTTTGTTTTATCAACATCAATATCAAGCTCGTACTGTCCAAATTCAAAAATCATAGTGTTTATACTCCAAAACTAATCCCCAGGCCCTTGGCCACCGAAATCAGCTCATCATCCGGCTGTACCAACTTGTTGCCGCCGCTAAACACCTCTTCCAGCAGCACATCGCACATTTGCCCTTTCCATAGTGCTACCATATGCCCAAATTTCTTTTGCTCAATCAAATCTACGGCCTTTGCAGCATATCGCAGAGACAGCAAGCGGTCATATGCCGATGGCTCGCCGCCGCGCTGTATATGACCCAAATTCACGCTGCGCACCTCATTTTTTATAAGCGGCTCCAGGTCTGCGGCCAACTTTGCCGCTATACCACCATAGCGAATCGGGTCGGGACTATCTTCCACAACACGCCCCACAACTCTCTGGCCACCCTGTTCCTTCGCGCCTTCTGTCACCACAATAATGGTGAAGGTCTTGCCCTGACTTTCTCTTTCCTGCACCTTCTCCACTACTTTCTCCAGACTATACGGCATTTCGGGCAGAAGTATAATATCAGCAGAGCCTGCAATGCCCGAATGAAGTGCAATCCAACCTGCATCGCGCCCCATCACCTCTACAATAATAACCCTATGATGAGATTCTGCCGTAGTATGCAGTCTTCCAAGATTTTCTACAACTATATTCACAGCCGTATTAAAGCCAAATGTTGCGGCAGTCGCGGCCAGGTCATTATCAATTGTCTTTGGAACACCGATAATATTTACACCCTTATTGTAAAACCGCAGTGCAGAACTTAATGTGCCATCACCGCCTAGCACCATCAATACATCCATGCCTTCCTTGTGAAAATTTTCCACAGCAACATCCGACACGTCTCTGTGGACAATCTCCCCGCCCTCTTCCACTGGATAGCTAAAAAGATTGTCTTTGTTGGAGCTGTAGATAATGGTTCCGCCACGATGCAATATGCCCGATGTATTTTCTCGCGTTAGTTCACGAAATTCGTTGCGATACAGGCCCCGATAGCCAAATTTGTAACCATATAGCCTACAGCCAGGAAATCTGGAGAGCGCGGTGCGCACCACGCCGTATATTACAGAGTTAAGGCCTGGCGCATCGCCGCCGCCTGTTAAAATTCCTATTTTCATATGCTGGCCTCCTAAAAATGAACAATGATTTCCTATATAGTATATCATTTTCCTTAAAATTTCGCAAAACCTATTTACATTTTTGGTATTTAGGGTAAAATAGAAGGGATGGATTGAAATATGAATAGAAGGAGAATACGATATTGAAGAGATTATTTACATCAGAGTCCGTTACATGTGGACATCCTGACAAAATGTGCGACCAAATTTCCGATGCTATATTGGACGCTATATTGGCGCAAGACCCCACTGCACGGGTAGCTTGCGAGGTTATGACCACAACAGGCATAGTCTTTGTGGCAGGCGAAATAACCACCAACTGCTATGTGGATATTGAGCAAATTGTGCGCGAAACCGTGCGCGATATCGGCTATACCCGCGCAAAATATGGCTTTGACTGCGATTCTTGCGCTGTGGTTGTGTCGTTGAAAGGTCAATCGCCTGATATTGCGCAGGGCGTGAATGTTGCACTTGAAGCGCGTGATGACAGAAACGGCCAAGAGGCTATTGGTGCCGGCGACCAAGGCATGATGTTTGGCTACGCCACAGACGAAACGGAAGCTTTTATGCCACTGCCGATATACCTCTCACATGAGATTGCGCGTGCCTTGGACAATGCCCGTAAAGTCGGCGAAATTGACTATCTGCGACCGGATGGCAAAACACAGGTGACGGTGGAATATGAAGGCGATAGACCGGTGCGTGTGGACACAATTGTGGTATCGGCACAGCATTCCGAAGCGGTAGAGCATAACCAAATCCGCAATGACATCATTGAAAAGGTGATTAAGCGTGTTGTGCCACATAATCTCATTGACAATGCAACTAATTTCTACATAAACCCCACGGGGCGTTTCGTAATTGGTGGCCCCAAGGGCGATGTAGGGCTTACAGGGCGCAAGATTATTGTTGATACATATGGCGGGGTGGCGCGACATGGCGGCGGTGCGTTTTCAGGCAAAGACCCCACAAAAGTGGACCGCTCTGCGGCATATGCGGCACGATATGTGGCAAAAAATATTGTTGCGGCAGGGTTGGCGCGTGCTTGCGAGCTGCAGCTTGCCTATGCCATTGGCGTTGCAAAACCTGTTTCGCTTGCCATCAACACATTTGGCACCAATACCATACCCGAAGAGCAAATTTTGGCTCTCATAGATAAGCATTTTGACCTTTCGCCCAGCGGCATAATTGAGCATTTGCAGTTACGCAATCCCATATACCGCCAAACCGCAACATATGGGCATTTTGGCAGAAGCGATATAGACCTGCCTTGGGAAAGGCTTGATAAGGTTGAGGCATTGCGGGCATGAGAAATTTAATAATGGTAATAATTATAGCAGTTGCCTTTACATTTGCCCTGGCGGGGTGCGGTGAGGCTGAAGTGCCGCCGGAAACTCAAGTTAACGCAGAACCGCAAGTCCTATCAGATGAGATAATTGAGCATCTGTATCTAAGGGCATGGACATTATATAGCTGGTTCGCGCTCACCACAATTCCATATATTGACTTTGAAGATTCCGCCCCTTCTGATGACTGGTGGGGCAGTAGGGTCACGCACGAAACTTTCACTACGATGGGCACTTTACAGTCGGCATTAGAAGCGCTTTTCGCGCCGGATATTGTGGATGAATTGCTGGCACTTGACAGATTCCGCGAATATGATGGTATACTGTACACTATTGCAGCAGACCGTGGTACACGTATAGACCTGGGAGAAGAAACCCACGAAATTATACGCGTGAGTACCAATGAAATTATATATCGCGTTACCGTGGAAGTATTGGGGTATGATGATGTGGAAGTAAGCGACTTTCATCTTGTATACACATACAACAACTGGATATTTAACAACTTTCATTTAGTGAGGTGACATATAGATATGACCGATTTTTCCGAAAACATCTTCTACAAAATAATCCAAGGCGAGGCTCCTTCGTATAAAATCTATGAAGATGAAGACTTTCTGGTTATTATGGATGCATACCCCGCCAATTTGGGCCATTGCCTTATCCTGCCAAAAATCCCGGCAGCCGATATTTTTGACCTTAACATGAAGTCTGCGGCAGGCTTATATCCTCTTGCAAAAAAGATAGCAGCCGCCATAAAGGATGCCACAGGCTGTGATGGCGTAAATATCATGCAAAACAACGGCAGGGCCGCAGGGCAGGTTATTTTCTATTTCCACCTGCACATTATCCCGCGTTTTAGTGAGGATGATATACGTTTTTCCACCACACAAAAGAGTTATGACAGCACAATGTTCGAGGAAATGTCAGCCAAGTTACGGAAGGGATTGTAATACAAGATGAACAAATTTTTGATAAAAAAATATATTGCAATTGTAATTTCGCTGGTTTCTTGCTTTGCAATAGTAATGGCATCGGCTTCTATGGCCCACAGCGTTATCGTGGCCGGCCAAGCCACAGCCACCGCGGCGCAGGAGCTAAACGGCTCGGCATCTGGCTACACATACGAAGAGGAAGCAGAATCACCGGCATCCGTTTTGCCTGACCTCAACATCCTGATTTTAGGCATTGACGACGAGGCAAATCTGCCGGATGTTATCCTAGTGCTGACATATGACGGCGAAAACAACGCCATAGACATAATTTCTGTACCCCGCGACACACAGGTGGTTATGTCTCCATACGAAATGGATATGCTGCGCGATGCCGGACGGTGGTTTCCTAACCATGGCGTGGTAAAGCTTAACGAACTGCACGCTCATGGCGGCAATGCAGTGGGCTATCAAGTGGTTAGCCACCATATCGGAACAATGCTGGGCATAGAGTTCGATAACTATGTTATCTTAGACTTGGATGCATTTAGATATATCGTAGATGCTGTGGGTGGCATATATATAGACATTCGCCCGGAAGGTATGCAATATAATGTGAACAATGCTGTGGGCGGTACAATCGAAGTTAATTTACCCGGGGGCCGCCAGCTGCTGGATGGCAATATGGCCGAGCAATTCGTGCGCTTCAGGCAATATCGCGATGGAGATATGGGGCGTATTGATGCCAACCAGCAGTTTATGCAAGAATTTTTCACGCAGGTGCTGGGACGCGAGCATATTATGAGCAACGCCGGAGCACTGGTTATAACCTTTATGACCTATGTGCGCACAGATTTTGGCGTTATGGATGCGCTGCGATACGTGGGTGCAGCAGATGCTCTAAACCCTGATAGCATAGAGTTTCACACCGTACCGGGCCAGCCTGTGGACGCGCCCAGGCCCGGAAGTACCACCAATACAAGCTGGTTCTTTGTGGACCGTAACGCGGCTCAAGCGCTGATGAGCGAAATACGCATTGGCAATGTGCTTGCAAATATGCCTGATGTTGACTACAATAACGACTAAAATTTATAGTCATTAAACTTGAAAACCGTCCCAAGAAAACGCAGGATTTTTGTGCAAATGCAAGGAAGCGACAACGCCGCGTGCCCAGAGGCACGCTAGGAGGAGCTGACGCGGCATTGGTGCAAAAAGACAAGTTTTATGGGATGGTTTTTGAGTTTAATGACTATACACAAAATAATAATCCCGGTCACTCTAATTGCAGTGATCGGGATTATCCTGTTTTCCACAGACTTATCAACTTATCAACACAAACAATCCACATTTCATAAGGCTTAATCGCGCCATTTGACACCATTATCCAAAATGTTTGTGGAAAACACTTTGAAGACGGTGCAGGGTAAGGCCTGCGGCATATCCAACGGCTATACCCGCCACAATTCCAGTAATAATCAACATCGGTGCATAATAAAACAGTCGTATATTTTGCACGATAATAGCGGCTACAGCAATTTGACCCACATTGTGGAAAACACCGCCAAATACCGATATGCCAACAATGCCAAAGATATTCGATCTCTTGGCGACCAACATAACAGCGAAGCTGAGCAGTCCGCCAACCAAACCGTAGGCCATACCAAAAACCGAGCCAAACAACAGCCCAGTAACAACTATACGTAGTATAGATATGCCCAGCGCAGCCCGCGTGCCCATTGTGTATAGTGCAACAATAACCACCACATTGGTAAGGCCAAGCTTTACACCAGGGATGGGGATGGGCAAAGGAAATAGCCGCTCTATATAGGCTATAATTATGGCCACAGCGGCTAATATGGCTAAGGTTGTTATTTTTTTGGTCATAATATTGCCTCCTGGCCGGCATATCCCCTAGTGCGCTATAATATCCGCATCATCAACCCCACCAACCCTAATCTCCACAACAACTCGATTTGGCAGGCAGGTAATGGTTTGAAATCTGCCCAAAATTGCCCCCATACCCACACAATACAAATCAGGGCAGTCCGCATATACCATGCGTGCCGTACCATCTTCCACCAATACTACATTTATCCCGTTTCGCGATACTATCTCAAACTTTTCGCCATTATTTTGCTCAATATCAATCACAAATACTTCCACTCCGTCTGCAAAAACAGCCACAAAAGCCCCTACCCGTGTACCTGCAGCCGCAAAAACAAATATCAATGCCACCGCTAGCACCACAAAAAAGCAAATGACTGCTACATCTGTTTTCCTCAAAATCTGCATATTCCACCTCTTGTCGTATAGACTAAGTATACCATGAATAGAGGTGCCATGCTATGAAAAAATTCATTCATTTTATCCGCGCGCTTTACGACAAAATTAAAGAAAATGAAATCATGCCTCTGGCAACTCAGCTCACATATCGCCTTATCTTCGCCCTTTTTCCCTTTGTAATCTTCCTGATATCGCTGGTGGGATATTTTGATATCGACGCGGAATTCCTACTTGAAGAGACTTTCGCCATTTTTCCTTTGCAAATTGCCCAGATAATCAACGATGTAATCCACGATGTGGTGGACACCCGCAACCCCAGCATCATGTCTACCAGTCTTTTGCTGTCCATTTTCACCGTATCTAGTGGATTTAACTCCATAATGCATGGTGTTAATAAAGTATACGACCAACAGGACGATCGCAATGTCATCGTTCGACGGCTATATTCCACGCTACTGGTCATTGCCCTGGCCTTTGCCATTATCACATCACTACTTGTTGTCATATACGGCGATGCAATATATGGTGTTATCTACCGCCACCTTAGTCCCAGCAGGCTTTTTTCATCCATCTTCGGCTTTGCAGGTCTTCTCATCACCGTTACCATAATGCTGGCCACCATCATCCTAATCTATCGGCTATCCTTAGGCAAAAGGCAGTCTATCGTCTCCCTGCTACCCGGTGCCATGCTAACAATTGTGATTTGGGCCATATCATCCTCGGCCTTTAATTTCTATATCAACAATTTCTCCAGATATTCCCTGGTTTACGGCTCAATCGCGTCTATCTTCATTACCATGCTGTGGCTTAACATAATATCTGCCACCATCCTGATAGGCGCGCAAGCAAACGCTCTAATAAGCATAAGGAGGGACTAGTTTGGCCAACTATGAACACAGAATATTTGAACTAACCAACGAAGAAAGACAAAAGTATAACTTACCAAGCCTGGTTTGGGATGATGCGCTGGCAAGTACCGCACGCGCTCACAGTCTAGACTTGCCCACAAACAATATTTTCAGCCATATAGGTTCAGATGGCTCCACTCCAGAGCAACGTCTACATAGAACAGGCACTACCATCAGATTTCTAGGCGAAAATATTTGCGGTGGCAGAAATAACCCCGAAGAGGCCATCCGCAATTGGATGGCCTCTTCGGGGCACAAAGCTAATATTCTTAATGCAGATGCAACATATTTAGGCGTGGGTGCAACATATGTGGCATCCTCACGCTTCATCATCTACATCGTGCAAATCTTCGGAAGATAGGTCGCGTGAGTTGCGCTCGGCAAGCCCCTCTTCCTGCATCCGCGCGCTATCACGATACAGACTACTAATAGCCTGATTTATGGCCGCATCTGTCCGCACAATACCCAAATTGAGCTTGGCTAACTGTTGGTTGCGATAATCGTTCGCACCAAGACCTCTTTGTCCACTAATCGTTGTTTCCACACCATGTCCACTGCCAATCAATGTATAGTTACTGTTTGGGCTATGTATGGCACGTTCCAGATGTCCAGCTTCAGCCACAAGACCAGCGCGAACCTGCTTCAGGTGGGTAATTCTGTCTTGCCCGGCAGCAATACGCGTAAGACCCATTACATTGCCTTCGTCATCATCCTCATTAGCCGGCATCATGTCTTCCCGCACCTGCGTTGTTTCTTCAATCACCGCTTTTTTACGCATCATTTCGCGTTCGGCTGCTGCAATTTCGCGTTCGGCGCGATTTTCGTGTATTTGATTAATTTGCTTGGACAAGCTGTCCAGCATAATCTGCTGCAAGTCCCGGTCTATATTAGAGTCGCTTCTCACTTCATCCATTCTTTCGTTCAAAAGCTTTATACGCTCGTTTTCCTTCTCGCGCAGCTGCATTTCGCGCCGTTTTTCTTGCAGACGCAGCTGCATCAGGTCAGTATTAAGCCCATTTCGGCCGCCGACCCGTCTTTGTGTACCAAAACCTGCCATATTACCAGTCTCAATTCTAACCATTATCATCACCCTGTTTCGCCATTTCTTCTTTCTCTTGCCTTTCTTTCTCTTGCATCATCTTAAACAAGTTAGAAATATCTTGCACAGAAACCGGCCTCTCGGCTGCCCTTCTGTTTTGTTCCAAAATTTGCACAAAGATTTCTTTGCGATTTACGGGAATGGAGCGCGGGGCATCTATGCCAATTTTTACTAGGTCACCCTGCACAGATAGCACAACAACCTCAATATTATCACCAATAATAATAGATTCGCCTTTTTTGCGCGTTAATGCCAGCATTTATTCGCTCCCTCCTTCTTCGGAAGCCGCAGTAGCAAATAGCGGAGCCTTTACGGAATACTCGTCGTTTTCGCATACCACCTGCTTGCCCTTTTTGTCCGCAGCATTCACAATGATGGGTGCCTTCAAATTTACCGTAGATTCTATAAGATTATCAAAAATTGTGGCTATGTTGTAAATCACAAATTTCTCAGGGTCGTATTTGCCAAGGCCCTGTATGAAGGTCTCATCCACGCGCGGATTATAGTCCGGCATAAACACCAGCATATCTACCACCACAAAAGAAACATCGCCGCCATCTACAGATTGCAAGAAATATATTGGGCTATCGTCTTCCGAAAGCAGCACAAACTGCTTGTCATCCGGAAATCCGGGCAGACCATCGTCAAAATTAATCACATCTTCTTTCAAAATTTCTATTTCTCCAAAATTTCGGGTTTCAAGCTTCATATCTTCACGCCTTTCTTCATTTGTGCAGATTCTATAGGAAGTTAACTATGGATATTTGGGCAATTCTGGCACCAACCTGCATGGCCGCTTGAAAAATAGCCTCTGCCGCGTTAAAGCGCATCATTACCTCTATAAAGTCTATATTTTCGTTTTCGCTCATCAGCTCTGTAAAAGTATCGCGGTTTTCCAGCAGGCGGTTGCTTATTAGCTCTACACGGTTCATGCGGCTACCCATCGTGGTATATTCTGTAGCCGTGTGCTGGATATGGTCTTCCATCGATGTAATCATATTTGTAAACTTTTGATACAGAGATTCACGGAAAAAGGCTTCGTATTCTATCGCCTGCTGCTCCGTAATATTCGGCGGAATTTCAAAGTTATTAACAAAATTTTGCAAAGATAGCAGATTTGCAAAAAGCTGCCATGGATAGGCATCCGGCGCTTGGCTGTTGATGGCAATGCGTGTGTTTGTGCCCAGTTCAAAGCGCAATTCCTGGTCACCTACGGTAAATATCTGGCCGTCATATTCTGTATGGAAAAACACGAATGGGTTAAGCTCACCTTCAAACACGCCATTTATTTCGTAGTTCAATTCAAAGCTGCCACCGTTCGCAATAAGGTCTGCATCAGCCTGGTTAAGAATAATTTCGCCTGTTTCAGGTATAAATACCGAACCACCCGTTTGCGGCGCCAAGTATGGATTTGCAGGTCCACCTAACGGCATAGATGTAAGCGTGATAAAGCCCAAGGATGCGCCTGTGCTATCAAAAACCTCAACAGTTGGCATACTAACGGTTCTGCCGTCTCTTTCGGTATATGGCAACTTTAATTTGTGTATTGGAAAATCCAAATCGTTGTTGGGAGATATGGTGGGGTCGTTGGGATATGCGTTAAGGTCCCAAGAAGTTGCGCCCGTGGCACGCCAGGCTACCTGCGTTAATGTCTCCATATCTCTTGGGCCGCCGCCGTGCGTGATTTCGGCTACGCCGCCAGGAAAAGGCACCGTGTTATTTATAACTATAGGTGGCCTGTCCGTTCTAAAGCCCGAAAAAACATATCGGCCTGCAAAAGTCATGTTCATTTCGGTATTTAGCTGACGAAAAAGCATATCAACTTCAGCGGCAATAGTCTGTCGCTGGCCAATTGTATACGTACCCGTAGCAGCCTGCACCAGACGCGTATTTATACCCGTGAGCAGACTTTGCATATTGCCCATGGCCCCTTCTGTCACTTCCATCCAGGATGTGGCCTGCCCTGCATTGCGCTGAAATTGTTCTACTTCCGACACATTTGTACGGAAGCGCAGCGCGCGGCTGGCAATAATGGGGTCGTCAGATGGATTGTGTATACGCTTGCCGGTTGTAAGCTGCATCATAAATCTATCCGCCGCCGTAGCATTGCGGTTTATGTTCAAAAGCAGTCTGTTTGTTGTCATTGCATTTGTTATTCTCATTGTAAATCCCCCCTAAGAACACGGGCGGCAACGTGCCGCCCCTACATCGGACATGTCTTACCAGCTACCTAATCGATTTATCGTAGTATCATATATCTCATCCATCACGGTAAGCAGCCGTGCCGCAGCATTAAACACCAGCTGATGCTGTATCATGGATATGCCTTCCTCATCCAGGTTAACGCCGGAAACAGAGCGTCGCCTGTTGTCCGTTGTAACCACAATTTCATTATAGCTTTGTCCAAATCTAACTGCCTGCCCGGCCACAATACCCAGGTTGCCTGTAATGCCGGACAAAAAGTCTCCCAGGCGGCCCTCTCTAAACAGCGAGCGGTTTTCTGTAAGATTTGTCCAGCCCTCAACGATATCATGTCCGCTTGGCAGCTCTGTAATATTGCTGGCAAGCGCCATAAACGCCGGGTTACGCATAATTGCAGGATTAACCGTAAAATTATTTGCAGTTATATTGAAATAATTGAATGGTGCCGCTGTGCTGCCTCCGAAATTAAAGCCGTTATAGGCCAAAAGCCATTGCCCGGCATTACCATTAAGGTCAAAGCCATCTATGTGGCCGCCATTAAGGCCAACAATCGGGCCACCACCCAGCAGATGCTCGCCTTCATTGAAAGCGCGGGCCAATGTGCGCGCAAGCTCGTTTAGGCGCGCCTTGAAATATGGTATGCCCATGTAATCGGTGGTTTCGGCTATTGTAAGATTCCACGCAGGCCCCCAGTCAGCAGGCAGGTCGTCTGGATGTAATGCCAGATGCGCTCCGGTAGGTGGAAACACGCCCACCGGTGCATAAACCATCTCTGTGTATCTTATCCGCAAAATGCGCCCATCAGGATGCCTGGCGGTAACAAAACCTGAACCACCAATATCTGTACGAAGCCCAGTATTAAAATCCACAAGCCATGGCGTAGCACCAGGCGGCAATGGCGGCACAGGTCCTGCGGGCCAAGCCGCCGGGCCATGATTCGTTATTCTAGCATGGTTGCCGCCATTGCCATCCCGCATCTGTATAAGCCCGGAAAGGCCGCCCGTAAGCGTAGGAGAATACATATCAAACGGCATACCATTGCTCCAAAAAACATCATACATGCGCGCAGGCTCTTCCGGATTAAACAGTGCCTGCGGCTGGCGTTGGCGTACTTCTATTTCATTCATGGTGAAATGGTTGATAAACATTGAGCCGTCAATAAGCACAACAAGCTCGCGGCGGCTTTGTCTTGGGTCTGTTTCGCGTCCTGCTACAAATTCAGGATTTTTTTCGATTTCGCGTACATCTATATTCACATGCTGAGAAAGCTCGTCCAAAAGCAGCGCACGCTGGTCGCGCAGGTCATTGGCATTGCTGCCATCCAACTCCATCACGGTAATTTGCCTGTTGAGGTTAGTAATTTTTAGCCCCAGAGAATTAATTACACCAACTGTGGACCTAATTTCCTGGTTTATATCGCGCATCTGCTGTGTAAGCTGCGAATATGCAGTATTCAAAAATGTGGTAAGAGAATTTAAAGAGCTTAAAAAGCTTGCGCGGTATGTAAGGTCATGCGCATTGCCATTAAGGTCTTGTATTCTGTCCATGATATTGTTAATTTCTGTTGTAACACCAACGCCATCGGAATCACGCAAAATGCCCTGCGTTAAAGACCAGGCCTCTGCTTTTCTGGTAAACTGTCCCAGCACAGCATTTTGGCTCCAAAACTGCTGGTCCAAAAACTGATTACGCATTTGCCCAATGGATGTAATATGTGCGCCCGTACCTACCATGCCGCGCGCGCCGGCTACACGCAATGGCATCGTAGCCTGCTGCACACCAAATTGGCGTGAAAAGCCCGGCGTTTCTGCATTAGCAATATTATGTGAAACAACATGCAAATGTGCCCGCGACACATTCATTGCTGATGTTGCTACATGTAATCCAAAAAATGATGACCTCATAGTTTATACCTCATTTCTAGTTTCTACATTCCAACTCTGCCGGTTTGGTTAATAATTCTATCCATCATGGAATCCAGCATATTTATCATCCGTGCCGAAGCATTGTATGCATGTTGAAAGCGTATCATATTCGACATTTCCTCTTCCAGCGACACACCGGAAATCTGCATTCTGCGGTTATCCAAGAAGTTCATTTCCTCGTTGGATGTGGCGAGAAAGCCCATAGCTGTGCTGGTGCCTGTAGCCATGTTATCAATGAAATTTCTGTAAAATCCATTTACGCTAAAGCCATACCAGCCCGGAAATTGTATGAAAGCATCGCCCACGGTACCAATTTGGTCCATGGTTATAGTTGCGCTGTTCCATTGCTCCAATAGCTGCCCTACCAGTCTGTTATCATCCGGCCCGTCAAAGTGCAGCGGCAAACGGCTCGCGCCGCCCTGCCCTATCAAATTGGGATTTATCCGTACATTGCCCATGGTAAACCCGCCGCCTTCGTTAATCTCTACAAATAGCCTTAAATCAATTACATCGCGTGATGGGTCATGGTCCGGATGGCCCGCCGGCCAGTTATGTGACCGCGGTGGGTTTTCTAAATTATGCGGCAATCTTGGCACGGTACTTGGTGGCATAATTGTCGGCTGTGTTATCGCATTGTTAAACATGCTAACAAGTGTATGAACCATGGTATCCAGCTGTGCTTGCACCTGCGGTATCACGCCATGGTTCATATTAAATACATCCCACACTTCCGTAGAGCCCGGTGTGGTGTGGTTTGCTGAGCTAAGTCCGCGAGACACCAGCATAGAAAGCAATGCGCCCTCTGGCGGTATATGTGCTCTACTTGCCAGCAGTTCCCAGTCGTAAAACGCCCTCACATCCGCATCATATGGCAAAATTCCGTCTTCCGTTGTAAATACAGGATGCACAAACAGCGAGCCCGGTGCAGAATATTGCAACCCCAGCTGCATTCTGTTGCCATTAACCAAAAGGGCATGTCCATTGGATATTATATTAATCTCGCCTCTGTGGTTTTCTCTTGCCGTTATCTCAATAAGCGTAGAAAGTTCATCAATTGCATTGTTTCGTATATCCCTAAAATCATTGGCATTGGCTCCGCTGGCTTCTTCCAGCGTGATGCGCCTGTTCATCTCATCTATTTCCGTGGTTAGTTGGTTTATGCGCCGCACGGTCATTTTAACATTATTATTTAGCTCTTCTTGCCGCTGCACCATCGCATTTGCAGCACCATTTATCCGCGTGATAAAGGCTCCCGCAAAAGAAATGAAATTACCCCGCGACTCTATAGATGGTGCTTCGTTATTAAGCTCATGCATGGCGCGGTTAAGGTCATGCAGCACCCCTTGCAGCCTAAATTCGCCTTCCATCTCTCCAAAAATATCATCCAGCCTTTGCCCTGTACCAACACGCACATCCCAAAAGCTAAGCTCCGGCGATGATGCTCTCCAGCGCATATCTAAGAAATGGTCGCGTACCTGGCGAATACCAGAAATTTGCGTACCCAAGCCAATTTGCATGGGTCCATGTGCATTATGCCCAATGGTGCGATTAAAAAATGTGCTTTGCCCCACCAGCTGGCGCGTAAATCCACGCGTATGGTGGTTTGCCAGGTTGTGCCCTGTAGTATGCAGACCCGCTTGCGCCGCCTGCATTCCACTAATAGGTGTAGAAAGACTGCTCATGCTCATATCATGTTCCCCCATTTATCTTCCGTAAGAAATGTATAAGTTTTACCCATTAATATCCAAAAAGCTCTTTTGTTCTCCAACTTCCTCATAGTTGCTGCCATAGCTGGCAGGCACCTCTGAAAACGACGAATGTATCACATTCATATTATAATCAATAAATTCAAGCGCATTTTCAATTAGTATCTTATTAGACTCGTTTACATCGTTCAGTTCATATACAGCCGCCTTTGTCTTTTCTACAACATCTGCCAGCTCTGCATGTTCTGGCTGGTTTTCCATCAATGTAACCAGATAACTCAATGTCATATCTTCTTGCGGCTTGTTAAGCACCGTACAAATATCCTTAATAATGCGTTCGCGCTCTTTGTCCCCGCGCATCACCTTGGGAACCACCACATTCTCTTCACCCACGACCTTGCGCAAATTCTCAATATCATTGGCAATTATATATTCTTTTTTGCGCAGCGAAAGGGCATTAATCTGCTGATACAGCTCGACCTGCCCTTTCAATGTATCTATAAGATTGCTAATAAGTCCCGCCATAAAAATATCCCCCGAAAGCTACGATGCTGTCATTCCGGCAAATACCGGAATCCCCCTTAACTTGGCAACTTATGCCTGCGACATAATTCTAGCCGCCAAATCAGCTGCTGCAACACCATATTCCCCGGCCGCTATCTGCTGGGCAACATCATCAACCTTGTCCGCCCGCACATCCGGCGTAGCTAATATAGCTCGGCGCGCCAAATTAAACTCGCCCGCCAAAACTGTAGGCTCATAAGCATCCACAGCACCGCGTGGTCTCTCAGCCCGCACCTTTGCCGTACTTTCCATGGGGCGCATAACCCCTTGCACATTATTAATGCCCGTAATTTTCACTCCAAGCACTCCCCTTCTAAATTTCAATATATAAAAATAAAAATCAATCTCTATTTCCTCGTAATATATTATCGGCAAAACTGCAAATTTATATTAGCTTCATTTTTCCACTTCTGCAAAAAATTGCGTTTAGGGTCTGTTCATAAATAATTCCCCTATCTCCCTTGTCTTTTTTGCCAAACTGCTGCGGGAAATTTAGAGAACTTATTTATAAACAGACCTTTACAGATAAAAATGGATGACCACGGGTCACCCACACCATCATCACTTCATATTCTTAATCAATTCAAATAAAATATGCTTCTGTTCTTGAGAAAGTGCTGCCCAGCGGTCAAACATCTCTTTTTGCTCGTTAGTCAACTCTACCATGCTGCCCTCGCAGAAAAATTGCGCCAGCGTTATGCCAAAACCCTTGCAAATAGCTTCCAGCGTCGCAATGCTGGGGTCAGTATTTCTTTTATACATATTTGAAATGGTGGACTGAGAAAGCCCCGATTCTTTGGCCAACCTATATTCTGTCCAATTTCGCTCATCCATCAGTTGTTTAATTCGTCTATTGGTATCATCCATAAATAGCATCACCCCACACATCCATTTTATAGCTCATTTGGATGGTATGGTAGTGCAATTATGTATTGACACTATGATACATATGTATTATAATTATTATACAAAATTATATTATGTTAGGAGGAAGCTAGTATGGCAGAGTACCTCAAATGTCCGAGCCCGGGATGTGAATTTAAACCTAAGCTTCAAGAAATGCCTTGTCCAAACTGCGGTGACTACAAGGGTGGTAAGCTCGATCTTTTTAGTGGCCTGGCAGTAAACACCACAGATTACACCAGGCCAGTAATAGAGTGCAAAAGTTGCAAAACGGCATTTGAATATATTTCGTGTCCAAAATGCAGCACACAAATTAGACAAACGTCTTCTTGCTTTATCACTACCGCTTGCTGCGAAACTATGGACTTACCGGATGACTGTTATGAGCTAACAGCCTTCCGCAATTTTCGCGATAATTGGCTAATAAATCAGGGTGATGGCAAGCTTCTAATACGCGAGTATTACAAAATAGCTCCGGAAATCATAAGGACAATCAATGCAGGTGAAAGCCCAAAAGATGTGTACTCAGAAATCTGGAATAAACATTTGAAAATATGTCTCAGTTACATAGAGGAAGGCGAGTTTGAGAAATGCAAAGATTCCTATACTAACATGGTTGAGCATCTTAAACGGAAATATTCAATAATGACTCAACCAACCCAATGCATGAAGAGGCGGTCGTAGGGGCGGCCTGCGGCCGCCCACCGACTTCCAGTCGGAATCTTTTGCCGGCATTTCCATCCCAAGCCTTATCCTACCGCAGCAAACGTCATCACCCCAACACACCTAGCCCCAGCCTGTGCCAAAACCCGCGCACATTCCATAGCCGTAGCCCCGGTTGTTAAAACATCATCCACCAGTACCACCCGCTTACCTTCCACACAAAACCCATCCTTCACCGCAAAAGCCCCGGCCACATTAGCCGCCCGCTCTTTAGGCCCCAAATCAAACTGCTTGGCTGTCTCCCTCGTTCGTGCCAGCCCATCATACGCAGACATTCCATAAAGCCCCGCAAGCTCCATCGCCAGCAAAGCCGCCTGGTTATATCCGCGTTCCTTTAACCGTCCATCGGGCAGCGGCACACAAACAAAGCAATCTGCTTCAATTTCCACAAAGCAGTCAAAAATCCCTTGCGCCATTTTCCGCGCCAAAAGTTTCTTGCCCCCGTATTTCAAGCGCATAACGACCTCTCTCGCTACCTCCAAGTCATAGTCATACGCAACATATACATCGTCGATATTCTCAAAATATCCTTCCCTAAAATCGCGCAAAAATAACGCAGAATTCCCGCAAATCTCACAGGAAACTCCGCGCAAATCTTCCAGCACCTTCCGACAAAATAGGCACTTGTTCGGAAATATGCCATCATGTATCCATTCAAGAGCAGCCTGCCCTTTGCCCTTTTTCAGCAAATACACATCATTCATCGCCGCCATCGCTCGCATCCTCATGCCATTGCCTATGCAGCCGCACAATGCGATATTCCAGCGTAGAATACCGCACATTCTCCCGTATATTATCCACCATTCGATGTAGTGTCCTGTCAATCCCTACAACCACGCACAGCTTTTTCGCCCGCGTAATGGCTGTATACAGCAAATTCCGATTCAATAGCATCGGCGGCCCACTATGCAGCGGCAAAATTACCACATCATATTCCGAGCCCTGTGATTTATGAATCGTAATGGCATATGCCAGCACCAGCTCATCCAAATCTCCAAAGCCATAATCCACCAGCTTATCTTCATCAAACCGCACGCGCATCTTCCGCGCCGCATGGTCAATACGCTCTACAGTACCCTCATCGCCGTTAAATACACCTTGGCCTTCATCCACAACGGCATCCATATCATTTACAACCACCCATTGCGTGTTGTAGTTATTCTTAATTTGCATTACCTTATCGCCCTGCCGAAAAACATGACTACCCACGGACTTCTCGTCCTTATCACGGCTGGCGGGATTCAACACATTTTGCAATACCACATTCAAGTTGGCAACGCCCACCGCCGACTTCCTTTGTGGCGTTAATACCTGTATACCCCGTATTGCATCCACATCCATATATTTTGGCAAGCGTTCTGATGCCAAATCGCACACAGTCTCCACCAATCTATTTATATCCGGCTGATTAATAAAGAAAAAATCTGATGTTTTCTCATTTAGCACAGGATATTCACCGCTATTAATTCTATGAGCATTCATCACAATCGCACTCTGGCGGCTTTGCCTAAAAATTTCATCCAAATACACAACCTGAATCTTGCCACTGTTTATAACATCCCGAAGCACATTCCCCGCGCCAACAGACGGCAGCTGGTTCACATCCCCCACCAGCACCAACCGCGCCCCGGCTTTTATACTGCGCAAAAGCCGAAACATAAGCATAATATCCACCATAGAGCTTTCATCTACTATCACGCAATCTTCCGCAATCATCATCTTTTCGGGTGTTTCGCCTTTGTACATCGTTTTCATGTTATCCTGCGAATATATCCCCAAAAGCCGATGTATTGTGGATGCAGGCATGCCTGTAGCTTCGCTCATACGCTTAGCTGCCCGTCCCGTAGGTGCGCACAGCACCAGGCTCTTGTCCATCTTCTGCATAATGCGTATGATGGTCTTGATGGTTGTTGTTTTACCAGTGCCCGGCCCCCCTGTAATCACCAGTGCACCACGCATCACAGCCTCACGCACAGCCATTTTCTGCAAGTCCGCCAGTACAACGCCGCTTTCACGCTCAACTTCCGCTATACCGCTCTCTACATCTGCATCAACCTCATCTACCGCTGCATTAAGCTCCAGCAACCGCCGCGCCACATATACTTCCGCATGGTAATATGCTGAAAGATACACGGCAACCACATCTTCTTCGCCCTCGCGCCGTATCATATCCTGTCGTATATCCGATTTCATCATCATCTGTATCAGTTGATTCTCAATATCAATAGCTTCCACATTCAGCAGCTCGCAGGCCCTAACAATTAGCTCCGGCTTAGGCAAATACACATGCCCACTACCCAAAGCCTCAAACAGCACATGGTTAATCCCAGCAGAAATACGATATTCCAAATGCCGCGGTATTCCTGCCTTTTCAGCAATGCCATCCGCAATTTTAAAGCCAATGCCAAAAATTTCTTCTGCCAGCACATATGGATTCCGCTTTACCGTATCAATAGAATCTTCGCCATACTTCTCCCAAATCTTCTTGGTTTGGTTGGCCGTTAGCCCCAAATTTTGCAAATACATCATCGTATTGCGCTCAAGCGCCTTATCCGCAAAGCCTTCACCAATAGCCGTCGCCATCTTTTTCGTAATACCCTTGATTTTCGCCAATAGCTCCGGTCTATTTTCAATTACATCAAAAGTCTCAAGCCCAAACTCTTTCACAATTTGTGCTGCTTTTGCAGGCCCAATACCCTTCACCACACCGCTGGCCAGATATTTTTCAATGCTCTCTGTTGTCTTAGGCATCACTCGCTCCAGCTTATGCGCCTTAAACTGTGGCCCATAGGTCGGATGGTCAATAAAAGAGCCTGTCAACTTCACGTCTTCTCCCACCTCAACCTGACTTTGAACCGTGCATGTCATTTCAAATTCGACATCCTCCTCGAACCCAATAATCACAAATATAGAAAAATCGCCCCTGTCGTTTTCAAAGATAATCTTTTCGACAGCGCCCTCTATAATTTCCTCGTTTTGGTCAAAATGTTCCATATGTTTTCCTCTTTATTCATTAAAACAGCCCGACAGCAAGTGCCGGGCCGATATCAAGTCTTCATTATTCAAGCATTTCAGCTGCTGCACCACCATAATATCCTGCTTCGCCCACCAGCGCGGCCTGCATCACATTTCTGCCCGCCGTCATCTGGTCAAAAATCTGCTGTGCCAAACCTATGCCGCCGCCCTGCGCCGCCGCAATAGCAGTATGTTCATCCAGCATATCCTGCCAAATGCGCGTCGCCTCACTTTGCGGTAACAGTCCGTTATCGGTATCAACAGTATCTCGCATTGCGCGGAACATCATCTGCAAGAAATATCCTTCAAATTCCTGTGCGGCCTTCATAAGTGCCACATCATCATTGCTAAGTGCGTTCCAATCCACTCCCACAGTTACAGGGTCGCGATGGCTCACAGCAAATGCAGCCTGATTCATCATATTGCTATTAACAGAAGAAAAATCCATAATTCATCTACCTCCTGAGATTGTTAGCTTCCTGCAGCATCTCGTTAGATGCCTGTATGGCCCGCGAATTAACTTCATAGGCTCTTTGCGCAATGATAAGCCGAACCATCTCTTCTGCCAGCAATACATTGGATGCTTCTAAAAAGCCCTGCAACACATTACTAACAGTCGGTGTTAGGCCATCCGCTTCCAAAATGGGCTCGCCGGATGATATTGTTTGCATGAAGAGATTATTTCCAATTGCTTCCAGTCCCTGCACATTCGGAAACTGTACAAGCTGAATTTGCAAGCCCAAATCTTCCAATTCGCCATCAGGCCCTGTAAAGCTAATATTCCCAAAATCATCCACAACCATTGATGAGATATTAACATCATCCGGAATAATAATTTCCATATCATCCACACCAAGCACCGGAAAACCATCCGACGTAACAAGCATCATGCCGCCATCTGCTACAGATAGTCTCAAATTTCCGTCTCTCGTATATGCTACCTGGTCCAAATTCCTTTGGATGACAAAAAATCCCTGGCCATTTATTGCAAAATCCAGATTATTATCCGTGCGCTCCAGATTGCCCATTTCAAATACTCTGGATGTAGCAATAGGGCGCACACCAAGACCAACTTGAAGATTATTAGGGCCAATTACGCCTGTAATCGGGTCTTCGGTAGACCTGCGCATTGTTTGATACAAAAGGGTTTTAAATTCCATTCTCTCGCGCTTAAACGCTGTGGTATTTACATTTGCCAGGTTATTCGCAATCAAATCTACATTTGTTTGCTGGGCGGTCATCCCTGACGCCGCCGTCCATAAAGAACGCATCATAATTGTATCTCCTTCCAAATGTTAACAATGTTCCACGTGGAACAAATTGTCAGCTTGTGTCGTTATGTGTATTATGAGTATAGTGAAGAATCTTATTTATCGTCTTGCTATTTCGCTCACGGCTTGGTTCAATGTTTGGTCTTGAATGGACAGCACGCGGGCATTGGACTCATATGCGCGTTGCAATGCTATCATTTCTACCATTTCGCGCACGATATTTACATTGGATGTTTCTATATGTCCTTGTATAAGACTGCCTGTAAAGGCTACCTGAACAGATTCGTCTGTTGTGTTATAAAGGTTATCGCCAAAGGCGCGCAGAGTTGCGGGGTCTTCAAAATCTACCACGCGTACTGTGTCCACGTGTTCGCCGCTTACTGATATGCTTCCATTTTCATGTATATCTATATTGCCGGCAGGAATAAATATGGGCGCTCCACTTGTGCTTAATACAGGATGGCCACCCATTGTTACAAGCATACCACCATCGCTAAGGGTAAAGCTGCCACTGCGAGAATACATTGTTGTAAGGCCACCGTCTGCGCCCGGAACACCTATTTCAAAGAAGCCAGAACCGCTTATGGCCAAATCTAGCGGGCTGCCCGTTGGTTGCAGCGAGCCTGCGGAAAAATCTCTGTGTACAGAGCTAACAATTACGCCAAGACTGGCCGGGCCGGTGATATTTGTGGTGTTAATGCCGCGCATCTCATATTCTCTAACACGCTGCATCATAACATCGGTGAAAGATTGGGTTACAACCACATCCCGCTTAAAGCCAGGGCTGTCGGCATTTGCCAGGTTGTTGGCTACGGTGTCCATGCGCTTCATTTGTCCCGCCATGCCTATTGCCGATGTGTATAGTCCTCTAATCATGGTATTCCTCCTTGGATTGTCAGCCTGCTCCTAAAGATGTCTTGGTATTATAATATAAACTTGTCCAAATGTCAAATCGAAATATTATCTGCGTCTTTCTTTGTTTGCCAAATATTCTACATACCGCCCTGTGCCCACCGCCACGCAGCTTACGGCATTATCGGCAACAATGGCATCAATACCTGTGGTGTGCTTAATTAGCTTATCCAAACCAAACAGCATAGATGAGCCGCCTGTTAAAACCATTCCGCGGTCTATTATATCGCCTGCCAGTTCTGGCGGTGTTTTTTCAAATACAGAATGTATGGTTTCTATTATCGATGTAACAGGCTCTTTCAAGGCTTCCTGCATATCTATGGAGCTGATGGATATGGTGCCAGGCAAGCCCGTAACCAGATTTTGACCTCTAACGTCCATACGCACTTCACCCGCGCGAGGAAATGCCGCACCCACATTTATTTTAAGGTCTTCGGCGGTGCGTTCGCCCACCAGCACATTGTATTTTTTGCGAATATATCGTATTATAGCTTCATCAAAGTCATCGCCCGCTACCTTGATAGATGCAGTTACAACGCAGCCGCCCATGGATATTACAGCCATATCTGTGGTGCCGCCGCCTATATCTACTACCATGGAGCCTCTGGGCCTGGAAATATCTATGCCTGCACCTATTGCTGCCGCAATTGGTTCTTCTATTATCAACACCTCGCGGGCACCGGCGGACCGTGCCGCATCTTCCACAGCGCGTTTTTCTACTTCTGTTACGCCAGATGGCACACACACAGATATTCTCGGCTTGCGCATGGTGCCAATTTTCTTAGATGCCTTTTTGATAAAATATCTTAGCATGCGTTCTGTAATTTCGTAGTCAGAAATTACACCGTGCTTCAGGGGGCGCACGGCTATAATATTGCCCGGTGTACGGCCCATCATTTTACGGGCCTCATAACCAACGGCAAGAATGTCGGATGTGGACTTATTGATTGCCACCACGGAGGGTTCTTCAAGAACAACGCCCTTGCCTCTAACATATACAAGTATGCTGGCAGTGCCTAGGTCAATGCCAATGTCTTCTGACATCATCATGGCAATACTTCCTCCCTCCCTAAAAAACCTAAAAATTCAGTGACAACCATTATACAACATGATTGCGAAAAAAGGAAGTCTTTGATAAAATTTGTGTTAAAAACTGTCCAGTATATGGAAGAAACCAGGAAAACTCACATCTACACATTGTGCATTTCTTATAATGCTATCGCTGTGAGCCGCTGTGGAAGCTATAGCCAAGGCCATTGCTATGCGATGGTCACCGTGACTATCCAGCACTGCTCCATTAGGCCGCATTCCCCCATAAATTACCATACCGTCCTGCTTCGGTTCTATCTTCATGCCCATTTTTGCAAGTTCTAGTGATATCGCCGTAATGCGATTACTTTCTTTAACAGCAAGCTCTTCTGCATCTTGTATCACAGTAGTGCCTTTTGCAAAAGCTGCAGCCACAGCAAATATCGGCACCTCATCAATCATGCGCGGTACAATATCGCCCTTCAGCGTGACCGCTTCAAGTTCCGATTTTCTCACATAAATATCGCCAACTTCCTCATTGCCGGCTAACCTGCAATTGTCAATCTCTATTTCTGCTCCCATTTGGCGCAATATATCTATTAACCCGGTGCGCGTGGGATTTATGCCCACATTTTCAATCACTAATCCATCTTTGGCCAGCAATACGCCCACCACGATGAAAAATGCTGCCGAGGAAAAATCGTCCGGTACATAAATCTTACAGCCACGCGGTTTGCCACCAACATGTTTGACTATTTTGCCCGAAATATCCAAACAAATCCCCATATGCTTCATCATCTTTTCAGTGTGGTTACGGGTTGCGCCGTCTTCAAGCTCTTCCACAACGGTCTCATCTTGGGCATATAGGGCTGCCAGCAATATAGCAGATTTTACCTGCGCACTGTTAATGGGCATTTTGTATTCTATGCCGCGCAGCTTCGCGCCATTTATGCTTATAGGCGCATGGCTGCCGCTTATATTTGCACCCATTTGCGATAGGGGCTGTATCACCCTATCCATGGGGCGTTTGCGTATAGACTCATCGCCATCCAGCGCGCAGTCAAAGCCCTGCCCGGCAAGCAGGCCCGTTAGCAGGCGCAATGTGGTTCCAGAATTGCCCACATACAGCATATCTTTTGGCCTTCGCAACCCGTGCAGGCCAACGCCGTAAATACGCACGGTATCCCCGCTATGCTCAATCTTTACGCCGAGTTTGCGCAAGCAGTCAATGGTAGCCAAACAATCCTCACCCGTCAAAAATCCGTCAATTTCTGTAATTCCATCCGCAATCGCGCCCAAAATAAGCGCGCGGTGGGATATAGATTTATCGCCCGGCACTGTAATTTTGCCGCTTATGTTGTTTTTTGGTGTGATTTTTTTGTCCATAATCCCTCACTTAGCTCTTGACTAAGAGTTAAGTCTATGATATAATTGTGGCAAGGTCATAAGAAACACGAGGTGCTGGCGGCACCTCGCGGAAATGTTTTTGCTCGCAGGGTTACACGAACGGGCTATTCATTTTTGGGCTTAGATGTAGGTCGGCGGAACCTTTTCTACATCTAGCCTTTTTTCTTGCATTTTTCATCGTTTTCTGTTTCAAGTTCAAGCTTGTAAATCTTCGGTATTTCTATTTTGAACTTTGTTCTTCGTAAATCTCTTCTCGTCATTATGTATGCGCCAAGAAGCAGAGAGGAGATTGCCAGCAGCAACAAGAATAAGACAACTATGATTGTGCCTGTAGCTGTAATTGTCATGAATATACCTTCTTTCCGAACAGCCCGAAAGAAGGGAAACATTTCAAAACCTTCGCTTGTATTATAGCACAACAAAGCAACATATACAACTGCAAATTTCCCAACATTTCCCAACAGTAATATATCTTATTCGACAATTGCAACAACAAATATTTCATAAATCCAACTAAAAGCCATTGCAAATTTCGTAAAATATGCTAAAATTAGAATAACGCAATAATTTACAACCATAGGAGGTAGGACAATGAAGGTTTACGGAAGTGATGCTATCAGAAATGTGGCTATTTTGGGCCATACGGGCGCGGGAAAGACAACAATTGTAGAGGCGGCGCTTAACATTGTGGGCGTTACCAGCCGCTTTGGTCTTGTTGACGAAGGCAACACCGTGAGCGACTATGACCCCGAGGAAATAAAGAAAAAAATCTCTATCAGCGCGTCCATGATTCCTGTGGAATGGAGAGAAGGCAAAATTAATTTCATAGATACGCCAGGCTTTTTTGACTTTAACGGCGAGGTGCATCAAGCGCTTTCTGTGGCAGATTTGGCCCTTATCGTAGTAAATGCAAAGGGCGGTGTGGAAGTTGGCACAGAAAAAGCCTGGGATTACGCAACCGAGGCCGGCCTGCCAAAAATGATTTTTATCAACAACATGGATGACGAAAATGTGGACTTCGACGCACTTATCGCTAGTTTAACAGATAAATTCGGCAAATCTATCGCGCCTTTGCAAGCCCCTATCCGCGAAGGTGGCAAATTTGTGGGCTATGCAAATGCTATAAAGAGAGTAGGTCGCAAATACGGCAAAACCGGCACAGATGACTGCCCAATACCGGCAGATATTGCTGACGAAGTAGAGCATCTGCACCATTTGATTGAAGAGGCCGTGGCAGAGACCTCTGATGAACTGATGGAAAAATTCTTTGCTGAAGAGCCTTTTACACGTGACGAAATTTACACTGGCCTTATGGCCGGTATTGCCAGTGCCGAGGTAACACCTGTTATCATTGGCTCTGCTATACACTCTATGGGTGTTGGCGTACTTATGGATAGCATTGCAGACTTTGCACCGGCAGCGGCGTCAAAAGTTACACCAGCCAAAAATGCAAAATCTGACGAAGATATCAAGCTTGAATGTAAGGCAGACGGCCCATTTGCGGCATATGTCTTCAAGACCGTGGCCGATAACTTCGGCAGGCTATCACTTTTCCGCGTGGTTTCAGGCAGCCTGAAAAAAGAAACGCCACTTTATAACGCAAGCAAAGATGCAACCGAAAAAATATCCCAGCTATTTGTGCTACGCGGCAAAGAACAAATTGCCGTAAATGAGCTGAAGGCGGGCGATATTGGTGCCATTGCCAAACTTGCAAGCACATCTACCACAGATACACTTTGCACAAAGGACGCGCCATTTATCATAGAACCAACCAAATTCCCGCAGCCTCTATACTCCATGGGCATCGTGCCAAAGAACAAAGGCGACGAGGATAAAATATCGCAAGCCATCGCAAAATTCTTAGATGAAGACAAAACACTTAAATTCCAAGTTAATGCCGAAACCAGACAGTCCGTTATATCCGGCCTGGGCGATGGCCATTTAGATACGCTTGTCAGTAAAATGAAATCTCGCAACAAAATCGAAGTGGAGCTTTTGCCGCTGGTTATTCCATATCGCGAGATGATAAAAGGCAAATCCGATGTGCAAGGTCGCCACAAAAAACAATCCGGCGGCTCCGGCCAGTTTGGTGATGTAAAAATGAGATTTGAGCCATCGGGCGACTTAAGCCAGCCTTATGTGTTCGAGCAAGAGATTTTTGGCGGTTCTGTGCCACGTAACTATTGGCCGGCTGTTGAAAAAGGTGTTAAAGAATCATGCGAAGCAGGGCCGCTTGCGGGCTATCCAGTTGTTGGCCTTAAGGCAGTTCTTTATGATGGCTCATACCATGCCGTAGATTCTAACGAGCTTTCTTTCAGCCTTGCAGCTAAAATTGCCTTCAAAGACGGCTTTATGAAAGCCAAACCTGTTATCCTGGAACCTTGGATGAAAGTCGAAATCATTGTTCCTGATGAATATACAGGTGACATCATGGGCGATATATCCAAGCGCGGTGGGCGTGTGTTGGGCATGACAAAAGACGGTACAAAACAGCAGATTTCTGCGCAGGTGCCATATTCCAAGATGGCCAGCTATTCTATTGAGCTGCGTTCTATTACGCAGGGTCGCGGCGACTTTACAATGGAGTTCGAATCCTACGAAGAGGCCCCGGCAGAAGAGGCCGCAAAGGTTATCGATGCACGTAAAAGAGACCAGTAATCAAACATTAACAATATCAAACATGCCGCCTTTTCGCGAAGGCGGCATGTTTTTTGTATCAATGTTAGAACCAGCGGTCAATAATAGTCAATGGTTGTGCGGATTTTAAAGTCTGATTTTCCGCCAATCCTTGCGCTTTCGTTACACGAAAGTGGGCTTGCCTAGCTTGCCGCAGGCAAACCACTGAGGAAGAGGAATTCTTGTGTTCCATTGATGATTATTGACCGCTGGTTCTAAGGCAAGGTGATGTATTGACTTCGAACAGCGGGCAAGCTATGCTTGCCCCCACGAATTACGCACAAAAAGCCGAGGCACGAGGTCCTCGGCTTTTTGTTGTGCTATATACCTAATTGATATTACGAACCAAGTGGATAGTTTGTCAATCTAAAGCCTGTCTCTACATTAAGCGGAGCGCCGGCGCCTTCGATGATAAGGGCAGCATCGGCACCAAGCGTACCGGCAGGAATTTGCATAACAAATCCTTCGCCAGGTTGAAGCACTTGGTTAAATGCAGGTGCAAGAGCAATTGTTACAGCTTCGCTGCCATTGTTAACGATAAATACATTGAAGTTAGCAATATCTGCAACATCAAGGTTAACAATCACAGAGGTCATGCCTTGGTCAAGAGTGCCGGCAATTCTGTCTTCCAATTCCGCTTCACCAAACACAAGGTCAAATGTTTCTACAACAGCCAAGGCATCTTCAGCTTCTTCGGCTGCAACCACATCAGCAAGAATGTCGTCAAGTTGCGCAACTGCATCAATTACAGGCCAAACAATTGTTGGGTTGTAAATAACATCAAGGTCAATAACAAAGCTACCAGAAATTTCTAAAACACCGCCCATTTCTTCGCCAAGGTCCATTTCAAGGGCAAAGTCCAAGTTCATGAGCATGCCATATACTTCAAATTCTAATGTTTCTTGATTTATGTAACTTCTAAATACCGCATCAAGTTCAAACTCCATATCATCCATGATGCCAGCCATCATTTCCATCATGGCTTCAACTTCTGCAAGTTCTTCTTCAGTGAGCTCCAGGCCAGCAAAGTCATCTTGTGGCATAAAGTTCATCATGTCTGCAAACATATCTGATGCAAAAATTTCATCCATCATGCCTGCCAGGTCTTCCCAGGTCAAGAACTGCTCAATAACATAGAAACCATCAACTTGGTCATCAGCAAATTGGATTGTTATTTGGTCCATAATTTGCTCATTAAGCTCCAAAAATCCTGCTGTAAGCTCTTCAAGGTCAAAAAGTCCCATTATGTCGCCAAGGTCTGCCATATCCATAGATGGGTCTGTAAACCAGCCAATAGTGGCTTCATATACATAGAAGGTATCTCCATCCATAAACACTGCAACTTCAACGTCTTCATTCATGGATTCGCCCGTTGTTGGGTCTACGCCAGAAATTTGCATTGGCATTCTCATGTACATTTTGATTGCACCCGTGTCAAGGTCTACATCCATGTCCATGTGAAGGTCCATGTTAAGTTGAAGAAACTGTACGCCCATCATATAGACGGTTCCTGAGATGTTGCCGCTGATAGACATTGTTGTTGCATCCATGCTGCTTGCGTAAGCTTGGCTCAAGATTTCTCTTGGAGTTTGCGCCATCACAGTTGTTGCAAAAAGCACAGTCATGGCCAAAGCTGCCGCCATAAATCTTTTCAAGTTCTTCATTAAACACACTCCTTTAATTTTAGACCCGTCATGAAGCGGCATTTCTGGCCTTTATAGCAATATCCTACCAAGATAGTAGCAGAAATACGCAGCTTGGGTGCAAAAAACAAGTTTTTGCTGCTGTTTTGGCTGTATATTGCTATGTTTCATGCGTAGTCATTTTATAAGCACATTATACAACATTATAAACAAAAAAGCAAGGCAAATTTGCCTTGCTTATACATGTAATATTGTCCAAATTCAATTTTGCTTTAAATTTCAGCATCTTCATCTAAATCTAAAATCCACACGCGCAGATTTCGTCTGCCAAACTGGATGGTTTCCTCTCTCGTGTTAAAATACAAATCCACTTTATAGCCGCGTATAGCACCACCTCTGTCACCTGCCACTGCAAAACCGTATCCTTCTATATACATGCGCGTATGGAAAGGAATGACATTGGTATCCACCGCTACTACGCCAACCTGTGCTCTCATTCCACTGGCCGTAACACCAAACAGCGGGTCGTCAGGGCGCCTTCCGGCAGAAGCCGAAGTATATGCCGTAGCTTCCACCTCAAACGAGCGTGAATATGCAAAAAGCTCGCCGCAGGCTGACATAGCATGGTATGGTGGCAAAAATGTGCCTATATATGCTAGAGCATTTGTGGGCTGCCACAGCACCTCTTCTGCCACAATAGTGCGGCTATACGGCTGACCCCCAATATATACCACCGCAGTGCTAACTTGGCGTCTGCCCGGCGCACCCACCTGATAGACTTGGCGTGTATTTTTCAAAAGTTCGTCATTCTCGGCATATATGGTTTCGTATGGTATATCCTCGAAGCTTTCGTATACAGCGCGTCTTATAGTTGTTAGTTCTACAATATCTCCGGGCTCCAGCAATTTCTGCCAATTTTCCCTGTCGAAGATATAGTCCAGCCCGGTTCGGTTTCTAAGGTCGTTTACAAATGTCAGCAAGGAGCTATCGGGTCGGGCCAATGCTACCACGGGTACCTCTGCACCATCCAGCTTTAGATGTACCTCGAAGGCCCGGTCAATCCAAATTTCCATCGAATTACTTATAGGTGCGCGTGCACTGGGTGTCACGCGGTCCAACTCATGCACATCAATTTGCATATTTGCCAAAAATTCGCCTACATTGGCTGCCTGCGTGATGGATGTTTGAATGGCACCATCTTCTGAAAACACCACAGTCACCCTGTTTCCAGCACCTTCTACCGCATTGGCTGTGGTGATAAACACCGCAAAGACCGCTAGCAGTCCTGCCAATACATAAAGATATTTCTTCATAAAAATTTACCTCCTGAAAATAAAGAGCATCTGCATACTATTTGGAATTATATACCAATTTTGTAACATTTATACATCGCAGATACCCTGCCATAATGGCAAAAAATAAAGAATATACTTTATTCAAGCACATTCTTCATTAACATCTATTTAATATCTTAACACATTCGTAACAAATTGTCAACCCCTATTTCCCAAAAACACACGCCAAACCTGCTAACCAAAATAAACATCGGTTACATCTGTCCACGTAGAATAGTCAGGCGTTTTCAAATGGTCGATATAGTCAACCAGAATTTTCTCAATCTCTTTAAAGTCTTTAGAGCTGTATTCATAATGCTTTAAGCCGCTGCTTTCTGTTATATTTAGTTCAATGGTATACGTTTCAATGATATGTTTTTTACTAAATAGCCCTTTTGTGTAGCTATGGTTTGCAGCCTGTATGTAGGTTACATTATTTATAGCAGGCGAAACCTCCAAAACAACAAAGGCATGTGCCTCACTTTGCAACCTTTGCAGGTCCTGCGATATCTCGCCGACATTAGAAAAAGACCGCTCATCTTTAATGTCTGTCTGTATAGCATATTTATGTGTGCCCATAAGCAAAACGCCCCTTCAAATTGTAATTTATGCAATTGTCGTGCCCAAAAATAGCCTTTTGGCATTGTTAGATGTAATGCGGGCCACCTCTTCGTGGGATATTCCCAATATCTCTCCAATCTTTTCCGCAATGTAATATAGATTTTGTGAATCATTGCGTTTGCCGCGTTTGGGTTCCGGCGGCAAAAATGGGCAATCTGTCTCAATTAGCAACTTATCTATTGGCACCGCTTTAACGGCCTCTCGCAAGTCATTCGATTTTTTATATGTCACAACGCCGCCAATGCCAATATGAAAGCCCATTTCAATATACTCTGCAACCCTATCGGCCGTATCGCTATAGCAATGCATCACGCCACCAACTTTTTGGCCAACGCCGCTTGCCGCCAGTATTTCAAACACATCATCATGCGAGTCGCGGCAATGTATAATCACCGGCAGACCAAGCTTTATTGTAAGGTCAAGCTGGTCGGCAAAGCATTTCTTTTGCCAATCCTTGGGCGGTGCGGTATCGTAATAATAATCCAGCCCAATCTCGCCAATGGCCACAACTTTCGGCTCCTTGGCCATTCTCTCAATAGCCGCCAGGTCAGCATCTGTCATTTCGCCGCAATCCAGCGGATGAAATCCAATAGCCGCATATATATAATCATATTTTCGCGCAAATTCAATAGACTTTTGGGATGTTTGCATATCAAAGCTTATGTTTATAACATTGCTAACACCGGTTTCTTGCAGCCGTCCGCCCAGTAGCTCTTCCCTGTCCTCATCAAAATGCCGGAAATCGTAATGTGCATGTGTATCAAAATACATCTCTTCACCTCGTAACATTGCTGCTGCATTTACTTTCTATTTCAAAATGTTATGGGACAATTGCATTCCAGTTATATTCCCAAAATTTCGTGAATATAGAATGTTCTTCGCTCAATTCAAATTCTCTGGAAACAGGATTATAAATAAACACAAGTACACAATCTTCATAATGCACAATGTCTCCATCGTTAGTAAATATTTGTTGCGCTCCATAAAATTTCAAATCGCTGAATCCATCGCCATCAATATCCAAAACTCTAACATTTAACGCACCATTTTCAAAAACAAAAGAAAATTCGTATTCACCAAACAGCTGCTGTAAAACAGGGTAAGGGAATGCTTCCCCATGCTTGTCAAAGACACCATGAATATCAGCAAGAAATGTATTGGTTCTAAAGTCAAATAATTTATACCCGCCATTTCCCATGTTTGAGGAGTGAAAAAATCCAAGAAAGTATTCATCAATCCCTTCAAGAAAAATAAAATCTGCCATCGGCGTGCATACAGCTTCAGAAATCAAATCCATTGCCTGGATTGCATTATCGTTAAAAACGACTAAATAAAGGATATGGTGCCAATGCCCTCTGGTCTCCACAATAAATATGTCAGATTTCTGCGGATGCCCAACAACTCGCACGATGTCATAATGTCCCAATAGGCTTATTATTCTTTCAGTATCTTCAATATATTTTGCTTCATATTCTACATAATGGTCGGCGTACTCAATAATGCAGTATGTCTCGCCTTCTGAATAAGGATTATATTGGCTATTACACGCTGACATAAGCAAGGCAGCCAGTAACACCAAAACTTTAAGCACCTTATTCTTCATACTCTGCACCTCGCCAGGTTATATATCAGGTATTACAGCCCCGCCAACTCTTCTAATTCCTTCTTCAAATCAATGCGCGGAAAAACAATATCACCCTTGGTGATAACAACTTCTCTCGGCAACAACCCAAAGGTTTTCGAGCTATCCCAGGCCTTAATGGCATCATCGGTCATATTCAACTGCTCGTAAATATGTCGCGGCGTATTTGGCATAACGGGCGCAATTAGCACTGCCGCAATGCGCAACACCTCTGCCAGCATATACAGGCTGCCCGCCAACTTGGCTTCTTGGCCACCTTCTTTGAACAACGCCCAGGGCATCACTTCATCAATATATTTATTAGACCGCCTTATCAAATTCCAGGTTTCATTTAATGCATCCGAAAACTGCATGATATCATATGCTTCTTCGGCCTTCTTTGCGGCTGTTGCTGCAGCTTCGCGCAGGCTATTGTCAAATTCTGTAGCTTCCTGTTCGGCGGGCAGTTTTCCACCAAAATATTTATCAATCATGCCAACGGTGCGCGAAAGCAAATTGCCCAGATCATTGGCCAAATCTGCATTTATGCGCCCTATTAGCGTTTCGTTTGTAAAATTGCCATCCTGCCCAAAAACTACCTCGCGCAAAAGGAAATACCGCACAGCATCCACGCCATAGCGATTAACAAGCATAACAGGGTCAACGGCATTACCAAGGGATTTGCCCATTTTCTTGCCATCAATATGCAGCCATCCATGCCCAAACACCTGCTTTGGAAGGGGCTGCCCAAGGGCCATCAAAAGCGCGGGCCAAATGATGGTATGAAAGCGCACAATGTCTTTGCCGACAATATGCACATCTGCCGGCCAATATTTTTGATAATCCGCATCATTATCGCTCATATATCCAAGCCCAACTGCGTAATTGGACAGCGCATCAATCCACACATATACCACATGCTCCGGGTCAAATTCTACCGGCACGCCCCACTTAAATGATGTACGCGAAACACACAAATCTTCCAATCCCGGCCGCAAAAAGTTGTTTAGCATTTCATTTTGGCGGCTCTTTGGTTGGATAAAGTCCGGATTTGCCTCAATATGCGCAATTAATGCATCCTGATACTTGCTAAGCTTGAAAAAATACGCCTCTTCGCTTATGCGCTCTACTTCTCTGTCACACACAGGGCATTTGCCGTCTTTTAGCTGATGTTCTGTGTAAAAAGCCTCGTCATGCACGCAGTATAGGCCCTCGTAGGCACTTTTGTAGATATCTCCCTGCTCGTACAGCTGGTTAAATATCTTTTTCACAGCCGCCTTATGGGCATTATCTGTCGTGCGCCAAAATATGTCATAATCAATATCCAGCGTAGCCATCAGGCTTTTAACCAAATCTGCAATATAATCTACATATTCCTGCGGCGATTTGCCTTTTGCCAGCGATGTCTGTTCAATCTTTTGTCCATGCTCGTCCATGCCCGTCAAAAGCTTTACATCATAGCCGCGCAGACGCTTATAACGCGCCATGGCATCCGTAGCTACCGCCTCATATGCATGACCTATGTGCAGATTGTCATTGGAATAATACAATGCCGTTGTGATATAGAATGTCTTTTGTGCCAAAGTCCGTTCCTCCTTCTTGCCTCATACAATATCGTATTTTTGATAAAATGCAGGGCCCATATACGGCGGTATTCCTTCCGCCCAGTCATCCGGGTCACTAATCTTTCTACCGTCAAGCCCCTCAAACATAATATCCGGAATTTTTCTAACGGCATTAACATTTTGCTTCCGCGCATATGCTGTAAAATCATATGCTCGTTCTTCCCCATATGTCGTATCCCATGCCGGATTAAATGCTATTTCACTGTTTTGATAAAATCCCGAAACATACTTTTCCTCTATTTCTTCCACCAAATCAAAAATAATCAGCGCTTCTTTGTCTGTATCCCAATCAGGTATATCATTTAAAACCTGCTCTCTGTCAAATTGCTTGTGATAGCCGGGCTCTATTGACCAATACACCCTCAATGCCGTAGCTTTATCCGTATCAGCTTGCCGTATTATCCATATGGGAATATCAGGGCCAGCATCCCAATTCCATCCGCAAACAACTTTATGTCTAACTTCTACACCTGCGTCTTTCAAGTATTCAATAAGTATCTCTTTAAATTTTTGTTCAAACTGCTCACTAGTGATTTTTTCTCTTTCAATTTTCATGCTCGCTCCTACGCGTTGTTTTTCAACATCTCCGCCTGTGCCGACGTAATCAGCGCATCCGCCACCTCATCAATATCCCCATCCAAAAACGCATCCAGCCTGTGTATCGTCTTATTAACCCGATGGTCTGTTACACGGCTTTGCGGAAAATTATATGTGCGCACCTTTTCGCTTCTATCGCCGCTGCCCACCTGGGATTTTCTGGCCGCGCTCTGTTCGCTATGTTGTTTTTCCAGCTCCAGCTCATATAGTCGTGCCCGTAGCACTTTCAGGGCTTTTTCCTTATTTTTGAGCTGCGATTTTTCATCTTGGCAACTAACCACAATGCCGGTGGGGTTATGGGTAACGCGCACGGCAGAATCCGTCGTGTTAACAGATTGCCCGCCATTACCACCGGAACGGAACACATCTACGCGTATTTCATTCATATCCAGATGTACATCCACCTCTTCGGCCTCGGGCAGCACCGCCACCGTTACGGTAGAGGTATGTATGCGCCCCTGCGATTCCGTGGTAGGTATGCGCTGCACACGATGCACGCCGCTTTCATATTTCAGGCGGCTATAGGCCCCGCGCCCTGTAATCATAAACGAAATTTCCTTAATGCCGCCAATATCGTTTTCGTTCAGGCTCAATACCTCTGTGCGCCAGCGGTTTCTCTCGGCATACCGGCTATACATGCGGTGCAAATCCGATGCAAACAGGGCGGCCTCGTCGCCGCCGGCACCACCTCTTATCTCCACAATCACATTTTTATCATCATTGGGGTCTTTTGGCAACAGCAGTATTTTTAGCTCCTCTGCATATTGCTCCATATTTTCCTTGCTTTCGTTTAATTCCTCACGCACCAGCGCACGCATTTCCTCATCCATACTTTCGCCAAGCATTTCCTTGCTTTCTTCGTGGGAAGCTTCTGCCCGCTTGTAATCCCGATATTTCTCCACAATAGGTGTAAGCGCGGCATGTTCCTTCATCAACTTTTGCCATTGCGCCTGGTCGGCAATTACATCGGCATCGTTAATTTTCTCCGATATTACATCATATCTACTTTCTATCTCGCCTAATCTATCAAACATTTTGCATCCTCCTTGCCTTGACCACACGGTTTTTTCCTGCATAGTCATCTAATATCATTATATCAACATAGCCCGCCGCCGCCAATATGTTTTCCACGGCCCGTGCCTGATTATATCCAATCTCAAAATAAATCCTGCCGCCATCCACCAAATATTCTGCCGCTTGCCCCACAATGCGCCGGTAAAAATCCAACCCATCCGGGCCGCCATCCAGTGCAAGCTGCGGCTCGTAATCCTTCACATTGCTGCCCAGCCGCTCTATCTCATCTGTTTCAATATACGGCGGATTAGACACAATAAAGTCGAATTTTGCTCCGTGCGGAACATTTTCAAACAAATCGCTGACCATAAATATGCCATCACACAATAATATACGCTCATGGTTTTGCGCAGCGACCCGCACAGCTTCCGGGCTAATATCCACCCCGCACATCGCAATGCCTTCGCCGTGATATTCCAGCGAAATAGATATACATCCTGTACCCACGCCAATTTCAAGTCCTCGCGTATTTTTCTCAGCGGCCAATATGGTTTCCACCAAAATTTCAGTATCGGGTCTAGGTATCAGCGTATTACGATTAACATCAAATTCCAACGACATAAATTCGCATTTGCCCGTTAAATATTGTATTGGGATATTTTCGCGCCTGCGCTCTATCATTTTCATGAATTCATTGGCGCAAGTATCATCCACGAGGCGGCTTTGGTCGGCTATCAATGTGTTTTTGTCAATGCCAAGCACATACATTAACAGAACATCAACATCAATCGCATAGCTGCCTATACCCGCTGCTTCAAGCAGGTTGCGTCCCGTCGTCCTTAAACTGTTTATTGTTGTTTTTTCCTGCATCATCCGCTATTACTCTTTCCAGGGCCGTTATCGCCACCTCTATTTGCCTTGCATCCGGCTCCGCCGTAGTTATTTTTTGCAGCATCAAACCAGGAAAGCTAATAATGGCCACAATAGGAGATTTGCTAATGCCCGCCCATTTTATCACTTCATATGATGTGCCTGCGATAAAGGGCACAAAGAGTATGCGAGACAGCACGCGCAACCATATTGTATCTGTTTGCACAAACAGGAAAAATATCATGGATATTAGCATTACAAACAGCAAAAAGCTGGTGCCGCAGCGTTTGTGCAGGCGATTATGACGGGCTACGTTTTCAATGGTTAGGTCATCGCCCTTTTCGTAGCAATTTATAGCTTTATGTTCTGCACCGTGATATTGAAACACGCGTTTTATATCCTTGAACTGCGCCATCAGTATAAGATATGCCATAAATATCATCAGGCGCACCAAGCCCTCTATAATTCCCAAGGCCCACAGATTTTCCCCCAAAAACTGAGCCAAAAAGCTAGATAGCCACGTAGGCAACACCATAAACAATGCCACAGAAAAAATAAGTGAAAGTGCCACAGAAAAAATCATGATATATTTCATCGTATTGTCGCCGAATTTTTTTTCCAGCCACATATCAAATTTTGAAGGCTCTTCTTCAGAATCTATGCCCGATATTTCGGCAGAATCGCTCATTACCTTCATGCCTATCATCATACTTGCGCCAAGCTGCACAATGCCACGCAAAATAGGGATTTTGCGCAGGGTCGCCAGTCTATCGGATGTTTTTGTGGGGCCCGTGCGGCTTTCAATTTCGCCCTGGGGATTGCGAACAGATACACAGTAGCTATCCTTTCCGCGCATCATTACCCCCTCCATAACGGCCTGGCCGCCATAGGCAAATGGGATTTCTTTTTTTTGCTTTGCCATTTATATCCCCCTCTAATTCCACTGTATCAACAATAGGGCAGAGAAAATATTCCCCACCCTACATTTCGTGCATATTAATTCTCTATTCCTCGCTTGCGATATTGTAACGCTTTTTAAACTTATCCACCTGGCCGCCGGCACTGGTAACAAGCCTTTGGCTGCCCGTGTAAAACGGATGGCATTTTGAGCACAATTCAATTCTAATTTCTTCCTTCGTAGAGCCCGCAACAAATTCGTTGCCGCAAGCACACTTAACCGTGGCTTGATAATATTTGGGCTGAATGTCTTTTCTCATGTCTCTTTCACCTCTATAAATATTTGCATCTTGCGCTAATCATGTATTATACCACAGCCGCGCCACATATGCAACATAATTTTTCACAGGGAAGTGACCATTTGCGTTGATGGGGAATTTGCGTTGCTGGATTGCTTCGGGCTTTATGGTTCGTGGCTTTTGTAGTGTCATTGCGAGGGCAATGATAAATACATAGACGGGATATATCAGGCCCGAAGCAATCCAGTAATATATATTTCTATATCGACGCAAATTGGCCACTCCCTTTCACAGCATCATTGTTTTCGCGGCTTCTTTTTCATAAACACATTTTCAATTTTTTCATATCCGAGCTTTTCGTAGAAGTTGGCAGAAGCCGGAGACGCGCCAACCATTAAAAAGGTCGGGGAAGCTTCGTAGGCCAGTTCCAACATTTTTTTGCCAATACCGCTATGCTGATAATTTGGTGAAACAAGTGCAACCGTTATCATGCCATGAAAATATCCATCAGTTAACACCCTTACGCAACCAACTAACTCATCTCCATTCCAAGCAGTGATGTTAACTGTCTTTTTCAGTGCATCTTCTGTATGTTGATGATTGTACTCTCCGGGAAATACCTCGCTTGCAAGCCGTATAAATACATCGGCATCCAATTGATAATCATTCGTATTGTATCGAATTTCCGGCATAATATCCTCCTCAAAGTAACACGGCAGCTTTGCTCTACCAACTCTCCCGAACCCCACCATCACTGGCAATAACCTGCCCCGTTATCCACTTTCCATAATCGCTATGCAAAAATAGCAGCAAATCCGCAGTATCATCCGGCGTGCCCCAGCGTCCCGCTGGAAACATCTTGGCAACGGCCTCATATGCCTCGCCAAAGCAATATCCCGTGTCATTAGGCCCGGGGTTAATGCAGTTCACACGTATATTCCTATCCCCCAGTAGTCGCGCCGTTTGGCGGCACAAGCAAATAATGGCCTCTTTTGACACACAGTATGCAATTTCATTAACCATAGGGCTTAGATACTGGCCGCTGGTAAATAGTGTAATAGCATTACCCTTGGATTTATCTGCCTGCTCCACGAAGGATTGAATCATCATCATAGATGCCCGCACATTTACCAGCAAGTGCGGGTCAATATGCTCTGCTGTCCAATCTCCTATCACGCCATGCTTCCCGTATGCGTGGTTCAAAACCAAGCCATCAAGCTTGCCCAGTTTTGCCGCGGCTTCCTCTACCACCTTTTCCGCATTGCCCGGTATCTCTAAATCTGATGACACAAGGGCGGTTACATTAAGCCCTAGCGCGCCAAGTTGCTCCACCGCCGCTTCGGTGCCATTTAACATGGATGATTTATGGTTCGTGGTCATATCAAAATCCGAAAAGCCGTGAACCGCAACATCCGCCCCTGCTTCGGCCAGCCTCTTTGCAAGCGTTGCGCCAATGCCCAGGGGGCGGCTAACGCCTGTAATCAAAATCTTTTTCCCATCCAACCTTATTGAGGAATTTTTCATACCATTTCCACCTTATACGCAATCAACCGATTCCGCGCTTCTTCATCCACAATAATCTCAAAAAATGTTCCCGCTTCCTCGTGGCTCTCTTCCAAAATCTCGCAGCTCTCATGTATATATGATATTAGCTTGCTATCCGTATAAGGTATCAGCACATTCATTCGCGTCTTGCCCGTATTATATATCATTTCAATAGCCGCCAGCAGGTTATCTGTGCCCATACCCGTCACAGCGGACATCTCCACAATTTTTTCGGAGCGCGAACACGGCGGCAGGGGTAGCTCCACGTCCTTGTCCATCTTGTTATACACCGTAATAAGCCGCTTTTCGCCAATATCCAGGTCATCCAGCGTTTTCATTACCACATCGCGGTGTTTTTCGCGGTTAACATTGGCCGCATCCACCACAAATATCAGCACATCGGCATAATTAAGCTCTTCCAATGTGGCGCGGAAGGCTCGCACCAGGTGATGAGGTAACTTTTCGATAAAGCCAACGGTATCGGATAGCAGAATCTCCATGCCGCCGGGCAAATTTACGCGCCGCACCGTGGTATCCAGCGTGGCAAAGAGCTTGTCCTCTACCAGTACATCCGCCGAGGCCATCAAGTTCAATATGCTGGACTTGCCCGCATTGGTATATCCCACCAATGCCGCCACAAATGCCCCCTGCTTCTCGCGCTTTTTGCGCATGGTCTCACGATTCTTACTAATTTCTTTCAGCTGGCTTTCTAAATTTGTTATGCGGTTACGAATATGACGTCTATCGGTCTCCAGTTTGGTTTCGCCGGGGCCCCTGGTGCCAATACCGCCGCCCAGCCTTGAAAGCATCTTACCCAGGCCCGATAGCCGCGAAAGTCTATACCGCAGCTGCGCCAGCTCCACTTGAAGTTTGCCTTCCGCGCTGCTGGCCCCCATAGCAAATATATCCAATATCAGCAGCGTCCTGTCAATAATTATGAAGTCAAACCTATCGCTTAGCTTGCGAAACTGCGCCGGAGTCAGCTCATCATTAAATATAAGCATGGTCGGCTCTGTCTCCTGCTGCCATATCAAATCTTCTAGCTCGTCCAGCTTGCCTTTGCCCAGGTATGTTGCATTGTTAGGCCGCTCTAATTTCTGCGTCAGCCGTCCCACGGTTGCTATACCCGCTGTCTTTGCTAGCTCGTCCAGCTCGTCCATCGAAGTTTCTATATCGCCGCTGCCGTTATCTATTCCAACCAACAGGGCCACATTTTCTTCTTTTTTCAAATCATGCATTGCACCAACTCCTTAAATTCTGTATAATTGATTTTGGGTGATTTTTTATGAGCAATTACAAAAGGCGGCATCGCAGACGGCGGCGCAGGTTTACAAAGCGGTTTCTTATGCTAGTTTTCTCCATTCCAATAGCCATTTTTACATATTTTTTCATTAATACCATAGCATTGGACGAAAACGATTACGAAGCTTATGTGCCATATATTCCACATATTGACATAAGCCTGCTTCGCACAAATTTTGACGATGCCACTCTAATATACATATTCTACTACGAACATAACGAGCTTGACATAGCCCGCCACCATATTATTGATAATGACGGCCTGGTTAGCTATATTGATAGCACCACACGGGGTAGCATGGTTATATCTACACACGCCCCCACATTTTTTTTCACAGAATATGGTTACGAAACAAGAAATGTGTATATCACCGCCGTAAATCCGCGTGATATATTTGACCGCATCCTGATTTTAGACCCCGGCCACGGTGGCCACGACATAGGCGCGCCCGCTGTAGGCGGCATACGCGAAAGCGATATTGTGCTGGCAATTTCGCTGTACCTTTACGAGCTGTTTCAGCAATCAAACAGCGGTATAAAAGTATATATGACACGCACAGATGATAGCTCTGTAGATATTGCCCAGCGTGTACAAACCGCCAATATGGTGGGTGATATGCTACTATCTGTGCATACCAATACATATCCCAATCTTACATCAGTAGCCGGCACAGAAACACTGTATAGCGACGAATCAGCCATGTACAGATACGGCAATTCCGGCCGCTTTGATATGCAAAATTCTGCCTTTTCGCAAATTGTGCAAAACCACCTTGTTGCAGAGCTTGGCACACGTGACAGGGGTATTGTGCCGCGCACCGACCTTCATTTGATAAACGCATCAACGGTGCCAACTGCCTATGCAGAAATTGATTTCAAAACCAATCCGCAGGCATTGGCAAATCTTACGAATTCTGCTTATCAACAAAGGGTTGCGCTGGCATTATATCGCGGCATTGTAGAAGCATTTGCAGCAGCTGACTCGTAGGGGCGGCACTCTGCCGCCCGCGGGTTTCAGCCGAAACTTTAGCCAGCACTATCTTTTCTCCAACCTATAATACCGAAACTTCTCATCGCTATGAGTATACACAAACCCAACCTTCTCCAAAACATGCTGGCTCCTAACATTTCGCAATACCGAATTGGCTGTCATAACCTCAAGCCCCAGCACATCAAAAGCATATTCCGTGAGCAACTCAATCGCTTCCGCGCCATACCCTTTGCCTTTTACAGAATCATTAATCAGCGCAATTCCAAATTCCGCCGATTTCTCATTCCAGTCTATATGTTTCAAATAAATCTGTCCAACCAGTTCACCGCCAGCCATAATCGAAAAATACTCTCTCGTAGCATCGTTTTTTCTCTTTTCATATGCCATTTCGCAAATGTCCTGCTGGTACACAAAAGGCATGGCATCCATCATCGGGTCGGCAGCGTAGCGGCTAAAAAATTCATGCCACATCGCATTTGTGCCCGGCACCAAGCTAACATTCTTGCCAATCATACATATACCTCCCCATCAGAGCAATATTAAGTATATCACAAAGTTATACAGCTTGCAAAACCGAATAATTTGTTGTAAAATGTCTACACATGCATATAAACATGGATATGCCCATACACACAAAGGAGCGAAGGGCCAATGGCACAAAAAAAGATGTTATACACCATATTTGGACTAACGCTAATTCTTCTATCCGCCTTTGGCCTCATTTTGCTGCTTATTGTACAAGTTGGAGCTCTTGACGAGCGCACACCACCCACATATCGTCACATGCGCGGCGATTTTATCACATACAGCGAGCCCGATTTTTTTGCCGATGATATAAATGCCCATAGCTCGCGTATGGTGCAAGTCTTGGAAGAGCGCACAGACGGCTGGATGCATATCTCCTTTGGCGACACGCGAGGCTGGGTATATATGCTTGCACAGCCACATCATATTGACCGCCCACTGGGCCTCTTTCACAGCATGCATGATGAAATCCATGCTAAGCTCGCGCAGCCGGGCGAGGTCCAAGTTCTGATGCAAGATGATAACTGGCTGCTGGTATCCACACCCGATGGCCCCATGTGGCTAGACCAGCACTTTTGGCCATCCAGACAAACTCTGGACGATTTTTTCAACGGCCTGCCCTTTGATGTCTCAATCTACTACAAAAATCTTGACACGGGCTTTATATACAGCCACCGTGGAGACCTGATATACAATTCTGCTAGCCTAAACAAAACGCCCCACGCCCTATATGTCTATTATCTGGCAGAAAGCGGCTTGGTAGATTTGTCAGAGATTCACACGTTCACCCCAGCGAACTACCGCGGCGGCACCGGTGTAATACGCCACATGCCCTTTTACACAGAATTTACCACCAGCGAACTGTTGATACATTCCGTCCGCGATTCCGATAATGTGGCATATTTCATGCTGCTAAACATATTCGCTGACTACTGGCTGTCATATATCGAATTTTACCGTAGCATCGGCGGCAACGCCGGTCTTTTTGGCGAATACGCAGGCCGACTAAATCTAATGACAGCAGAGGATGCCGGGCTTATTATGTACCGTATCCACCAATTCATAGAAGGCGGCGGCGACTCACCGTACGCCGCAGAATTTAAAAACAGCCTGCTAAACTCCGATGTGCCCATCATCATAGCCGACTACCCCGTAGCGCAAAAATACGGTCGCTGGGATGGTAATTTTCATGACAAAGCCATCGTTTACGCCCCTTCGCCGTATATCCTCGTCATCATGTCCACCTTAGACCGCGACGGCCAAGGTGGCTTTGAGGAGTTTGCGGAAATATCTCGCTTTATCCAGGATTTCAACCGCAGGTATTTCAGTCCGGCGCAATAAGGAGAAGAACTCATGATTTCAGGCATTAGCCACATAACATTCATAGTTAAAGACCCTGAGCGCACGTCCCAATTCTTCAAGCATATCTTTGATGCCAAAGAGGTCTACACCAGCCCCACAGTAAAATATTTTCTTGTAAATGATTTATGGATTGCGCTAAATATTGGCGAGCCGCCGTCACAGCGCAGCTATAACCACATCGCCTTCAAAATTCAAGAAAGCGAATTTGACAGCTATCTGGCCCGCATAAAAGAATTTGGCGCAGAAATTAGACCCGACCGCCCACGTACATCCGGCGAAGGCCGCTCCATATATTTTTATGACTTCGACAACAATCTATTTGAACTACACACCGGCACCTTGTCGGAAAGATTAGCCAATTGCCCAAAATTCAATCAAAAAGGAGAATAACCATGACAAAACAAATTATCTCAACCCAAAATGCCCCAGCCGCTATCGGCCCATATTCCCAGGCCATCACCCTCGGAGACCTAATCTTTACATCGGGCCAGCTGCCGCTGGATGTGGCCACCGGCGAACTAATTGACAATGACATCAAGGCCGCCACCGCCCAGGTGCTAAAAAATGTGCAGGCAATCTTAGAAGAAGCAGGCTCTTCCCTGGACAAAGCGCTAAAAGCCACGGTATACCTAAAAGACATGGCCGATTTTGCCGCCATGAACGAAACCTACGCAGAATTTTTTACATCAAACCCGCCCGCCAGAACAACCATCCAAGTAGCCAAGCTGCCAATGGATGTGGCAGTAGAAATTGATGTAATCGCAAGCAAATAGCCATTGGACTTGGCCAATAACCCATGTTGAGCCAATTTCTTAGCACATAATTTGCTTTAGCAAATTTTGTCCGTAGCCTTTTTCCGTGCTTTTTCGGAAAAATGGCGAGAGGGCAAAGTGCTGAAGAAATTGTGCGAAACAGGTTAGCGGACATGTCTAATACCGCGAAGGAGCAATTATGAAGCTAGCATTTTTTATCGTGGTGGCGTTGTTTATGGCGAGCCTTATTTCGCCAAATCTTGTACAGGCCGCACAAGGGTCAAGGCCCTACCAGTACATCAGCTGGACATTTTACGTTTACGGCGAGCCCAATTTTAGGGCCGAGCGTGTAGCCACATTCAACCCACAGCGCGTATATACTGTATATACAAATGGCGATGGCTGGGCACTGATATATACTTTATATGGAGAAATGTGGGTATATCGCCATAGCGATTTGCGTTTTGTAAGCAGGAGAATGGGTGTTTTTGAAAGCAAGGGTGATACGCGCCATATAAGCTATATAAGCCCACAGGTTGTATCGGTGCTGGAGCAAGATGGACGATGGCTGCAAATATCAACATGGCTTGGGGATAAATGGATATACCTAGATTTTGCACCATCTATCACATCCTTAGATGCATTGATAACACGGCACGGAAGTGATTTGTCTGTATTCTACAAAAACATCGAAACCGGATTTACATATACACATAACGCGAGCAGGATATTCTTTGGGGCAAGTTTAACAAAGGCAAACCACGCCCTATATGTGTATACACTAGCAGAGCGTGGCATTATCGATTTAGATTCGATACATACTTTCGCAACATCCGACAGACGGGGCGGCACAGGCAGGATACAGCATATGCCTATTGGCACGCAGTTCACCACGCGCGAACTGTTGTATCATTCCATTGTCTATAGCTGCAATGTGGCCTTTGGTATGTTGGCAAGATATGCCGCCGATGCCGAGCTTTCCTACCATTACTTTGCGCTCGAGCTAGGCGCACGCTATTTCAGGGGCAATGTGGCATCCCATCTAAACGCAAATGCCCGTGACACCGCACTATGGATGTATGCAATCTATAATTATCTTGAGTCCGAAAGCCAATTTGGGCACTATTTCCGCGAAGATTTAACAAGCACACCCGGCTTTATCATGGCCGACCACCCCATGGCCCGCAAATACGGCTGGGCCGTTGCTTCTTTCCATGATGCAGCAATTGTCTATGCGCCATCGCCATATATTTTGGTGCTTATGTCAAATATAGATGAAGGAGCCTTCACGCTATTTGCAAATATATCACTGTATATACAGGGGTTTAATAGTATGTGGTTTGAATAGCTAAGTGCTGTAATACAAAACATGCCCCGCAGCAGCGGGGCATGTTTTGTATATGCGCTATTTTTCATTAAGGTATGCGCAACTGCCAGCCAATATGAATTAGCCTTGAGTTTGTTATAGTATCTCTGTTAAGCTCGTATATTTCTCCCCATCTGCTGCCGCTTCCTAAGAGATTTCTTGCAATTCTATAGAGAGAATCGCCGGATACAACGGTGTAGATGGTATATGTTCCCGTAATAGCGGAAATATATGTCTCTGCAACAGCTTCGATAATAGGTTCTGGTTCCGCTGCCACAACAGGCTCTTCTGGTTCTTCTGGTTCCGGCACTCCTATGGTTGGATAAACATATCTAATTCCTGGGTTAGCAAAAAATCCACCGATATTGTATGTATTTACGAATCCTAAGGTCGACACGGACCTTGATGCAGGTATAGTCCTGCTTGCGGACCCTCAGTAAACAAATATGCCAATATCTCTATAGGCTAAATATGGGTTTAAATGCTCTCTGTGTTCATCTGTTAATTCATTGTCTATAAAGTTCTGCCAAGCGGCAAGTATGCCTTCTTGGAAGCTTGCATGGGTTACGCCTTCTTCCACTGCCACAGCATTAGGCCACGGAACATGCACATCGCCCACAACATTGCCTTGCTCTTCTCTTTCTGCCGGCCTGCGTGTATCAATTATTATGATTGGAGCCCCCGAATTAACAAACATATCGTAGCTGGCTTCGGGGTCATAGGATAGCTCATCGCTATGTAAGGTATTCCAAAACGGACCTATCGGTATACTTAAAGCCGAATAGCCGCCATCATCTGCCACCGCTTGCACGCGGAACCAAAACGGGCCATTGCTAAGGTCTGCATCAAAAGCGATATTTACATTCAGATACAGAGTATCAATTCCTTCAACGCTTGCATATGCCTCATTTGGGCTGTTTTCATCCAAATTACGGAATGCAAACACTGTGAAAGTTGCGCTGCCATCAACCTCGTCCCAAGAAAGGCCCATCGGCCCCCCAAATGCTAAATCTTCAATATGCCCTCTGTTTAATACCAAATTTGTTGGGGCAGGTAACATTTCCAGCTCGTCCGCAAAGACAACAGCCGGCATCGCTATGCTCAATGAGACTATAGCAAATGCAGTCAAAAGAGCTATCGCCCTTCGTAGTATTGCTTTTTTCATCAATTAAAACACCTCCTAAATGGTATGTTTGACACATCGTCACAGCAAGTATAACAGCTAATTATGCTATTGTCAATAGTAAACCTATCGGAATTGTCAAATTTTTTATTCCATCGGCAAATTATTAATATCCACTGCGCGCTGATAGCACCCATCTCCATATTTTTCAACTTCCATGCGATTTTGATTTAAAAATCTCACAATGCTATAAACATCAATCCAAATCTGGTTCCACCCATCCTTCTGCGATTCATCAAAAATAATTTGCATACCAAAATGCAAATGCGGCACCTTTATATTGCTCACATTCTCCCGTCGCGAATATCCTGTAGCCCCTAAATACCCAATAACATCCCCTGCGGCCACCTTGTTTCCAATCTCCAGCCCATCCACATACGGCCTATCCTTCATCAAGTGTGCGTAGTAGTAATACCGCTGCCCGCAAAAACTGCGTATACCAATGCGCCAGCCACCGTATTGATTCCAGCCAAGTGCTTCTACAATCCCACCTTCCACCGCAATTATAGGCGCACCAACCCGCCCAAACATATCATGCCCCAGATGTGGACGACTATATCCATAGCTGCGCGGATTACCAAAATCATCGGAATGTGAAAAGCCAAACCCTTTGGCCATCGGCGAAAACACTTTCAGCCCATATTTACGCTCGCCTGTCTCCACAATCTCATATTCCCCCACAAATCCGCCTAGCACCGCCTGATATGCCGACAAATAATGCTCATACAGCTTCATGCCATCCACAGCATCATGCATTGTTTCGCCGTCTCTAATGCGCTCCACCACATTATCCATGGCCCTGCTCTTGCCACGCTCATCAAAATTCCCCCAATTCTTTGCCGCAGCATATGCCAATAGCTGCACAAAGTCCAAGGGGTGCTCGCTCCCTTGCGATGCCACATCATATTCGTACGCCTGCTTCAACACGTCCAGTGGCACATCAAACGAAAGCCATTTGATAAAATCTTCTCCGTCATCATCACACGCCTGGCCAGCAAATATATCCTTGGCAGCAAAAAACAATATCAACACAACCAGCAAAGTAAAAGCTCTCTTCCCCATCCAAACACTCCCAGCAACCATATTAATGAAAAGTATGTGTATAAAATGCCCATATTATAAGATTTCTTGGCTGGTATAAACTGTATAAAAACTATCTCGGCGGGAATATTTAATAGGTGCTTGCGACAATGTCCGCAATGTGATACAATGTTATGATGGATATGAACAATATACATAATTGAGTTAAGGAGAGGATATTCCAATGGCAGACAGCACAAAAACAGCCGCCACACTAGAACAAATCGAAGAAAATTTGGTTAAGCTCACACTTCATATAGAGCCCGCAGTCTTCGAAAAGGCCCTTCAACAATCCTACCTCAAAAACAGAGGCAAAATAGCCCTGCCAGGCTTTAGAAAAGGCCGCGCCCCACGCAAAATGATAGAAATGCAATTTGGCAAAGAAGTTTTCTACGAAGATGCTCTTGACATTGTATTTCCGGATGCCTATGACGCCGCGCTCAAAGAGCATGACCTTGACGTGGTGTCGGCCCCGGAAGTTGATATTGACAGCGTAAATGACAGCGGCGCAACTCTTACAGTGGAAGTTCACACAAAGCCTCAAATAGAAGCTCCAGATTACACCAGCCTAACATATGTGCAGCCTGATGTTAGCATCAGTGACGACGAGGTTAATGCCGAGGTAGACCGCGAGCGCGAACAAAACGCCAGAATCCACTCCATAGACGACAGGCCCGCCCAAGATGGCGATATTGTTACAATAGACTTTGAGGGCTTCACGGATGATGTGCCATTTCCCGGCGGTGCCGCTGAAGGCTTTGAGCTAGTGCTTGGTTCCGGCTCCTTCATCCCAGGTTTTGAAGACCAGATTATAGGCAAAAATTTGGATGATGCCTTTGATGTTAATGTAACCTTCCCGGAAGAATACCACGCGGAAGACTTGGCAGGCAAAGCTGCCGTTTTCAAAGTAACTCTGCATGAAATTCAGCACAAAGAGGTTCCTGAAGCAGATGACGACTTTGCACAAGAAATCTCCGAATTTGACACTTTGGCCGAATACAAAGAAGACATAAAATCAAAAATCAGCAAGCGCAAAGCGGAAGAAGCCGACAGAGCAATTGAAAACCGCCTTCTATCCAAGCTGGCAGAGCGTGTAGAACCAAGTATACCGCAACCTATGTTAGATTATGAAATAGACCGCATTATCCGCGATATGGCGAGCAGAATGCAAGCTCAGGGTATGCATATTGGCCAATACATGCAAATGATGGGCCTAGACCCGGCCGGCATGCGCGATATGTACGCAGACAATGCCCGCGAAAATATCAAAATACGCCTTGCGCTTGAAGCAATTGTCAAAAAAGAAGGTTTCGATGCCACAGACGAAGAATACGACCAAGAGCTAACCCGCCTAGCCGAGCAATATCACATGGAAAGGGCAACCTTGGAAGAATCCATTGGCGAAGACGAAGCTGCTGCAATCAAGCAAGATGTAAAAGCCAAAAAAGCCATTGATTTGATTAGGGCGGCGGCTGTTGAGGTCGAAGAGGAAGAAGAAAGCACAGAAGAAGGAAAGGAAGAAAACGAAAATGAATAGTTTTGAATACAAAGAAAAAATGGACATGGCCCTGGTGCCAATGGTTGTTGAGCAAACAAACCGCGGCGAGCGTTCATATGATATATACTCGCGCCTGCTCAAAGATGGTATAATCTTTTTGGGCGACCAGGTTAATGATGTCACAGGCAATCTAGTTGTAGCTCAGCTACTGTTTTTGGCCGCAGAATATCCGGAAAGAGATATCAATTTTTACATCAACAGCCCCGGTGGCTCTATCACAGCCGGTATGGCTATTTATGACACAATGAATTTCATCAAGCCCGATGTTTCAACCATATGCATCGGCATGGCCGCCAGCATGGGCGCATTTTTGCTGGCAGGCGGCGCAAAGGGCAAGCGTTTTGCTTTGCCAAATTCTGAAATAATGATACATCAGCCATCCGGTGGCATGCGCGGCCCGGCAGCTGATATGGAAATTTACGCAAAGCGCATATTAAACGAGCGCGAGAAACTAAATAAGATGATGGCAGAAATGACAGGCCAATCTGTTAAGCAAATAGAAAAAGATTCTGACCGCGACAACTTCATGTCAGCCGAGGAAGCTAAAAAATACGGCTTGATTGACGACATAATAACCAAAGTCTCGTAGGGGCGGAGCCAAGCTCGCCCGCATTTTCAAGGAGGATTAAACCGTGACCAGAAATGACGAAAAACAAATGTATTGCAGCTTCTGCGGCCGTCCCAGGGAAGGTTTTCGCCGCTTTGTGGCAGGTCCCGGCGGCGTATTTATCTGCAGCGAATGTATAGACCTGTGCAACGAAATAATGTACGATGGCCCCCACGAATATCTTGATGACGAGATAGACACCGGAAGCTTCCAAGATTACAAGGTCTATAAGCCAAAGGAAATAGTTGCATATCTTGACCAATATGTAATAGGCCAGGATGACGCAAAGCGCGCCCTTTCCGTGGCTGTATATAATCATTACAAGCGCATCACAAAGCTGGATGAGGGCGGCGAAGAAATAGAGCTGCAAAAGAGCAATGTATTACTGCTAGGCCCAACCGGTACCGGCAAGACTTTCTTGGCACAAAACCTGGCCAAACTGCTTGATGTGCCCTTTGCCGTAGCCGATGCTACCAGCCTAACCGAAGCCGGATATGTTGGCGAAGACGTAGAAAATATCCTTTTACGCCTTATCCAGGCCGCAGATGGAGATTTGGCAAGAGCAGAGCGCGGCATAATCTATATTGATGAAATTGACAAAATAGCCAGAAAATCCGAAAATGTGTCAATTACCAGAGATGTTAGCGGTGAAGGCGTACAGCAGGCTCTGCTTAAAATTCTGGAAGGCACCGTGGCTTCTGTGCCGCCCCAAGGCGGCCGCAAGCATCCGCATCAAGAATTTATCCAAATGGACACCACAAATATCCTGTTTATTTGCGGCGGCGCATTTGATGGCATAGATAAAATTATAGAGCAGCGCCTCAATAAAAAGGTTATCGGCTTTGGCTCCGAGTTTAAGCCGGATAAAGATAAGGCCGCCAGCGACGAGGTAATGCGCCAGGTAACTACCAAAGACTTGCAGCGTTTTGGCCTTATACCCGAAATTATCGGCCGTCTACCTATCATCGTTTCGCTCAATGCCCTGGACGAAGCTGCTCTGGTTTCCATACTAACCCAACCGAAAAACGCGCTGATAAAGCAATACAAGCATCTGTTCCAGCTTGATAATGTAAAGCTAGAATTTGAGGAAGAGGCCATAGCAACCTCTGCTCAGCTGGCTATAGAGCGCAAAATAGGCGCGCGTGGTCTGCGCTCTATCATAGAATCCTTTATGATAGATATTATGTACGAAATACCTTCGGCAGATAATATAGAGAAGGTTATCGTAACAAAGGATACAGTAGAAAAAAAGGCTCCAGCCATTATTGTTTACAACAACGAAAGCAAAAAGAGCAAAGTGATAGAGCTAAAGCCCGACGAGGCTTCGTAACATAGCGGGCGGCCTACATAGGCCGCCCGTATCTCGTAGGGGCGAGCTGTGCTCGCCCGCTGTCTGGAGGTATAATCATGACCGAAAACACATCAATGCACTTCATACAACGCGCCATTCATGAAGACCTGGGCGAAAACCTAAATAATCTTCACACGCGCTGGCCTCCTTCGCCTAATGGCTACATCCACATAGGCCACGCAAAGGCCATCTGCTTAAACTTTGGCCTGGCAAAGCAATATGGCGGCCTGTGCAATCTGCGTATGGATGACACAAACCCCGCCAAAGAGGATATCGAATATGTCCAATCCATCCAAGATGACATAAAATGGCTGGGCTTTGAATGGGACAAGCTATGCTTTGGCTCGGACTATTTTGACGAATGTTACGAATACGCCGTACAACTAATCAAAAAAGGTGTAGCTTTCGTTTGCGACCTTTCTGCCGAAGAAATACGCGAATATCGCGGCTTTGAAAAACCCGGCAAAGAAAGCCCATACCGTAATCGCAGCATAGAAGAAAATTTGGATTTGTTTGCAAGAATGAAGGCGGGTGAATTTCCAAATGGCGCAAGAACCCTGCGCGCCAAAATAGATATGGCTAGCCCCAATATCAACATGCGCGACCCTATTATGTATCGCATTGCCCATTTGCCGCACTACAACACTGGCGACAAATGGTGCATATACCCCACATATGACTTCGCGCATCCTCTACAAGATGCAATAGAGGGCATAACCCATTCGCTATGCTCCGCAGAATTTGAAAACAACCGTCCAATATACAACTGGTATATTGACCAGATAGGCTTTGCCAAAAAGCCCCGGCAGCTGGAATTTGCGAAGTTTTATATCACAAACACCATCTCAGGTAAAAGACATATCAAAAAGCTGGTGGATGATGGCATTGTAGATGGCTGGGACGACCCCCGCCTTATAACCATACGCGGCCTGCGCCGCCGTGGTTATACTCCTGCGGCCATTCGCAATTTCTGTGATGCAATGGGCGTATCAAAAGGCGAAACCAAGGTAGATGTAGCTATGTTGGAGCATTATTTGCGCGAGGATTTGGCGCCAATCTCCAGGGTGGTAATGGCTGTGCTTGACCCGATAAAGTTGGTTATCACAAATTATCCGGAAGGGCAGTCCGAGATGCTGGATGTGCCCAATAGCCCAAAGAATCCGGATTTGGGCACGCGCCAGGTGCCATTTTCACGCGAGGTGTATATAGAGCGTGATGACTTTATGGAAGATGCTCCAAGCAAGTATCATCGTTTGTCGCCCGGTCGTGAGGTGCGCTTGGCAGGTGCGTATTTCGTTACCTGCACAGATTTTGTCAAAGATGATGCGGGCAAGGTGATAGAAGTACACGCCACATACGACCCTGCCACAAAAAGCGGTAGCGGCTTCACTGAGCGCAAGGTAAAAGGTACTATACACTGGGTTTCCTGCGCCCACGCCGTAAATATCACCGCAAATCTATACGACTATCTAGTATTCGACGACGACACACAGGAAAATGGCTTTATATTTAACGAAAACTCATTAACCATTGCGCAAAATGCTGTGGCAGAGCCAAGCATCTCACACGCCACAATAGATGACCGCTTTCAGTTCATGCGCAACGCTTATTTTTGCTTGGATGCAAAAACATCAACACCCGACAATTTAATTTTCAACAGAATCGTGGAAATCAAAAGCTCGTATAAACCGGGTTAAATCGGTGACAATAATGCCAAGCAAAACAAAGACGGCACAAATGTATATTTTTCGCGGTCTTGACTATCTTATATGGGCAGGCTTAATTGGGTTGCTTACATATTGGTATTGGTTCATTTCAAACGGTATAATGCTCATCGCATACGGATGGAATGTAATAGGCATATCTGCCGCCCTAATCATAGATAAAATAAGAATAAACCGCATATACAAAAAAATTGAAGTGGCCACAGAAGTCAAGTCCCGGTCAAGGCTAGCAAAAAAGAATGTGACATCCTTAAAAACATCCCTTTATCTGTTTTATATTTTTGCCTTAATTTTTTCGCAAATATTGGCAATGACCGCATTTATTGAAGTTTCAGAGAATGTGCAGGGTTATTTCCAGTCGGTGTCATATGGTGTAGTTTTGCTGTTTGCAATTGATAACTTTTTTGGATATCTTATCAGTGATGATGCACGCGTAAGAAAATTTAAGGAAAAATATAAAACCGACGACACAAATGAGTTTTAAAAACAAAGAATACTAAGAATCTATGATGTACGGGCGAGCTGTGCTCGCCCACTGTTCGAGACCAATATACACAGAATTACAAACGGAGTTATCACATGCTAATATCAAAAAACTGGGACATCTTAATAATAGGCGGGGCTTCCGCATCCGGCAAAACAGTTGCCAGCCGCGCCCTGGCCCGTCTTTACAAAATCGACCTCGTAAGGGTGGATGACTTTCAAGTGCTGCTTGAAGCCACTACAACACCCAAGGCCCTTCCCGCTATACACTATTGGAATACACATCCAAATTGGCGCGATGATGGCATTGATGCCGCAGTATCCCGCCTGATTGATGCTGGGCAAGCATTAATACCCGGCTTGGCCGCCGTAGTTGCCGACCATTTGGTTGAAAATATTCCAATGATTCTTGAAGGCGACTTTATACTGCCAGAATTTGCAGCAACATTCAGAAACCCGAAAATCAAATCTATCTTCATTCACGAACCTTCCAAAGAACAGATTTCACAAAATTATCTGGCACGAGAAGGCGAAGGGGTCCAGCAATTTCGCGCTGAAGTAAGCCACGCATATGGCAATTGGCTGGCAGATAGCTGCGAAAAGCTTGGCATACCGGTTGTTACATCACGCCCATGGGACAATCTCATCGAACGAATCATTAATAGCTGCATATAAAACCCGAGTAGCGCACAACATATCAAAAAGAAATGTGGTGCGCATTTATGTTTGTAAATATATTCATGTCAATCCTTATGGCTTCGGTTCTCATAACCCCCGCCACTATCCAAGAAGCCCCTGTAATGGCCGAAATCACAACTAACTGCAAAATATACAGCGACAAATCTCTTAACTTTCCGGTTAACGACCTTTTTGCGGAGCAACTGGTAGAAATCCTGGAAGACTTTTCTGCAAAAGTGTACAAAGTCCTTGATATCCACCGCAATATCACAGGCTGGCTAGCCGCAGAATATCTCATAATTCCGCCCGATACCCCAACTAATAAAAGCATATTATCCCGCGCCGACCTAGAACGTTTCGCCAACAGCAATAACTACGAAAGCCCAACCAATTTTCTGCTAATAACGGACATTAACCGCCAAAAAACCCATATCTTTGCCAAAAAAGTCCACAGCTGGTCACTTGTTAAGTCCTTTGACTGCTCAACAGGTATCAATGCCTCGCCTACAACCCGTGGCATCTACGCCATCACTGACCGCGGCGCGTGGTTCTATTCCGAACGTCTGGCATCCGGTGCAAAGTATTGGCTGCGCTTCAATGGCCAATACCTGTATCATTCCATCCCAATGGACAAACACAAAAATATAATCCCCGGCGAAGATGTCGTGGGCGAAAAACGTTCTAGCGGCTGTATTCGCCTTATGCCCGATGATGCAAAATGGCTGTTTGATAATATACCGTATGGCACAACCGCCGTTATCATATAGCACCAATGTGGCCGACTCAGAATAGAATGTACTATCACAATTATTCCGGGGGGCATTATGGCACAATTTCCTATGGGCGGCTATTTTGGCAGGCCAACACCGCAACATCACAACAATCAAGGCTTTGGCCATTTTTCACATATGCAGCAACGGCCAGGCCCAATGCAAATGCCCAATGCAAATTTTGGACCTTCGCATCGAAATCCTTTTCCACCTCAGCGAAATATGCCACGCGGTGCATTTCCTCCGCAGAACTTTCCGCAGCAAATGCCGCCACAGCAAAATATGCCTCCAATGCATCTGCTAAATCCAAATAACGACCCGAATGTGCGGTTCGAGCCGGCACCGGGTGCCGGAGCTCCTGCGCAAAATACCTTGCAGGCTCCGCAAGTATCCCCTTCGCTAAACAATGCTGCCGACATCATTATAAGGCTTTCAACCCTAACCCAGGGTGAAAGCAATAGCATTGTATTTTACGAAAGCCTGGCAAGGGCATCAGGTATTGCGGATAGAGAAAGGGCACTTGTCACAGAATTACTCGAAAACAAGCGTAAGCAAACGGAAAGCTTGACGGGATTGTACAGAAATCTAACCAATAGCGAATGGACTGCAGCCAAAGATATGAGGATTGAAGAGACAAGAAACTTCAGGGCAGATGTGTCATATGCCCTGCTGCAAGAATCAAGGTTACTGCGCGAGGCATCACAAATATACGCAAGTTTAGATGATATGATGCATCAAAGAGCTATGAATACCGTGCTGCATAATAAAATAGCCGATATTGTACATTTGATGTCATTGAATAATCATTAAACTTGAAAACCGTCCCAAGAAAACGCAGGATTTTTGTGCAAATGCAAGGAAGCGACGACTGTCGTCGCCACCGTGCCCAGAGGCACGCTAGGTATGGGATGGTTTTTGAGTTTAATGACTATAGTATAAATTTGTTTATAACTTCCGCGACTGCGCCATTTGTGCAGTCGTTTTTCGTTACATAATCCGCAATTTCTTTTGCGGCATCTACGCCATTGGCAACGGCCACACCAAGGCCTGCCGCCTTAATCATACTGATATCGTTATAGTTATCACCAATGCAAATAACTTCCGAAATATCTATTCCATGCCTATCACAAAGCCACTGTACACCACTGGCCTTTGTAGATACCACAGGCGTAACCTCAAGCATATATTCTGCGGTAAACACCGTATATGCGTCATCGCCCAACTTTCCGGTAAGCTCCTCATTAAAACGAACAAGGTCGGCATTTTCACCCAGAAAAATAATCTTTACCATATTGTTCAACCCGCTGGCGGCTTCCAGCAGATTGCCGGTGCTGGTCCAGTTAGCCTTGCTGGTTTGCTGGTATATATGGGCATATTTTGCATCATCCTCAAACAACACATTTTCAGCATCAGCATATACCACAATTTCAACGCTAGGCGTGCGCTGCGCTTTCTTAAAAATCTCAATGGCTTTCATCGCAGCATTTTTGTCAAGCTTCTCTTGTTTTACCACACGCGAGTTTTCAACATCATAAACCACGCCGCCATTAAAACCAATGATATAATTGTTTTTCGTGCTAATGCCCAAATCCTCGGCAATACCCTTCAAGCTCATGTATGAGCGTCCAGAGCAAAGCGAAAATATTATGCCTTTTTCCTGTGCTTTTCGTATTGCATCTCTATCGGCCTCTCTTGCAGTAAAGCTGCCATCCAACAGTGTTCCATCAACATCACAAGCAATTAATTTATACATTTTCTGCACCTTTTCAAAAAATTTTGTTGACAACATAAAGAACTTAGTTTATGATTAATATGACAATAAAATATAGTTAGTTTGGCTAGGGGTGCTTTCGTTATCGAAGGCTGAGATTATTACCCTTGTACCTGATCCGGATAATGCTGGCGAAGGGAAGTTAAAAACTAGGTAATTTTTGCCCCCTCCTTGCCAATCAAAAAGAAGGAGGTCTTTTTTATGTTTGAAACAATTCGCAATGCCATCATCACAGAAGGTCGATGGGAAGGCTATTATGCCTTAACAGACCTAGGTGCATTCATCACCTTGGTCATTGGTGCGGCACTATTTTTGGTGATATCGGGCCTACTGTTCAAAAGGGCCAATATCTCCGCACGTGTGCTGTCGTATGCCGGGCTGTCTCTGGCAATAGCATTTGTGCTGTCGTATTTCAGGCTGTGGCAGATGCCAATGGGTGGTTCCATCACCCCAATGAGCATGTTTTTCATCACATTCATCGGCTTTTTATTCGGCCCGGCTGTAGGTCTCGTATCGGGATTGTCCTATGGTCTGCTGCAATTTGCACAAGGCCCAATGGTGCTGCATCCCTTCCAGCTGCTGCTAGACTACCCTCTGGCCTTTGGTATGCTTGGCCTTTCCGGATTCTTTTACAAAATGAAAGGTGGGCTATATATCGGCTATATAGTTGCAGTTACCGGTCGTTTCGTAATGCATGTAATATCCGGCTATTTCTTCTTTGGCCAATACGCACCGGAAGGCACACATCCGCTATGGTATTCCATTATATACAACGCCAGCTACATATTTGCCGAAGCCGGGCTAACGTTGGTAATACTGGTTATCCCTCAGGTAAGAGGTGCAATTATGCATGTTAGAAACCAGGTGTTAAACAGTCCTGCCGTTTCATAGTCTAGTACACCAATATCCCGCATGAGCAATGTGCAGCCCGTGCGGGATTATTTTTCTATAGTTTGTTCGCCTTAATCAATTCAACAATACGCTTCAAATCATCCTCAGAAAAATAGTTAATTTCTATCTTACCGCCACTGCTTCCCGTTCTGTTATCCCGTATATTTACCCGCGTGCTAAGCAAGCCTCGCAACTCCATTTGAAAGTGCGTATATTTTTTCTCCGCAACCTTTTTATCTAAAGAACCGCTATCAGATTCCAAAAATTCCTTCTTTTCTTCTTCGGTCATCGGCATGCCGTATTTTCTTACAAATTCTTCGGCTTCTCTCACGCTCAATTCATCTTCAACCATCTTGCGCGCAAAATAGCTTTGTATTTCCTTGTTGTCAATAGCCAGAATGGCCTTACCGTGTCCCGGCGTCAACTGCCCCGTCGCAAGATACTCTTGTATCTTAGAATCCAACCTCAAAAGTCTGATAGAATTTGAAACGTGGCTTCGGCTCTTGCCCACCTTTTTAGAAATCTCTTCTTGCGTCAATTTAAACTCATCACTAAGTCTCTTATAGCAATTGGCTTCCTCAATAGGATTAAGGTCTTCTCTTTGCACATTTTCAATCAGCGCAATCTCCAAGGTTTGAAGGTCAGAGTACTCTCTAACAATCACCGGTACGCGCTTTAGTTTTGCCTTGTTTGCCGCACGCCACCTGCGCTCGCCTGCCACAATCACATATTTGTCATTGCCCTGCTTTTTCACAATTAGCGGCTGAATTATCCCAAATGTGCTGATAGACTCCGCCAGCTCCTCTATATGGCTTTCTTCAAAATGCTTTCTGGGTTGCTCCGGATTAGGCGCAACTTTCGATATTTCTATTTCAAAAATCTCTTCATCGGCCCTTACAACTTCCGACGCCGGAACCTCCGTGTGGACAAGCAACGCATTAAGACCTTTGCCCAAACCCTTCTTCATATGTGCCTTCCCCTCTCCGTTCTCTACTCTGTGCTTTATCTTGCTTTCGCAATAACTTCATTAGCCAAAGAAATATATGCCTCGCTGCCCTTGGACTTTGTATCATACAGTGTAATTGGTAATCCATGACTCGGGGCCTCGCTAAGCCTTACATTCCTTGGTATTATACTGCGATATACGTCTTTTTCCAGATGCACCTTCACTTCCTCAACCACTTCAGCAGACAAATTCGTCCGCGAATCATACATTGTAAACACAACGCCTTCCAGCTCCAGCCGCTTGTTAAGATTTTTCTTAATCAGCTCTATGGTATACATTAGCTGGCTTAGCCCTTCCAGCGCAAAATATTCGCACTGTATAGGCACCAGTACCGTATCAGAAGCCGTAAGTGCATTAATGGTCAAAATATTTAACGAAGGCGGACAATCAATCAAAATATAGTCATAGTTGTATTTCATGTCCACCAAAATGCTTTTCAATATGTATTCTCTATCCGGAAGACTAACCAGTTCTATCTCCGCCCCTGCAAGCTCCACATTTGTAGGCAGAAGGCTCAGGTTATCAATCATGGTCTGTACCATAACCTCGTCAACCCTTTTTTCTCCCATCAACAAATCATATACTGTAGCAGATAGGCTTCGCTTATCCACACCCAGCCCGCTTGTGGTATTTGCCTGGGGGTCAAAGTCGATAGTTAGCACCTTTTTCCCCGCTTGAGCCAGGCACGCCGACAGGTTTATCGCCGTTGTAGTCTTGCCCACGCCACCTTTCTGATTAGCAATTGAAATTATCCTTCCCATATTTTTAACCCACCTTCTTTAGCATACATAGATATTCACTATTTAATTTTAACATAAAAAAACAAGCGGTGCAATTAAAATGTTCCACGTGGAACATTTTAATTGCACCGCTTGTTTTAGGCGAAAAATGTATTACTGTTGTCCATTATTCTCATCATTCGATGCATTTTTCCTATTTTTTCCACGAAGATATGGCGCATAAATTATTGCAACAATTCCCAATATTAACCAGGCATACCATGGCAGGCTGGCAAGTATGTTTACGCCAAGCGCAACAACAAGTATTACGCCTACCACTATGATAACAACTTTGTTGCCGCCAAGCATACCAAGATTTGGTATGGTATCCTTCACTTCCTTGCCCATTATGATGTCTCGTCTGATGCTAAAGGCTTCAAAAAAGGCTACTGCAAATAGAGCAGCAATAGAAAATGCTGGAAATAAGACGAGTACGCCAAGGTTGCTCGCAAAAACCACAGTTAGGTATATCAATATGGGCAATGCGGAAATATAGAACAGCCCGCGACGAATCAATCCCATATATATATGGCTTAGCCCAGGCAGAAACGATAGGGCAAAGAGCCAAAACCTACTAGGGCGTTTGCGATGATGATGGGGTGCTTCGCCTGGCAATGGGGCGCTTTCAAGCCTGATATCTCTTTTGTAGTCGTCGTCTTTATTATACTTGTGGCTCATAAAAATCACTCCTTTACATACATCTACGCAAAGATTTACAAAAAGTTTGCTATAATTTTATGAATCACATTTCTTCTGGCGATTTTATGCCAAGTAGGCCCAGGCCAGTGGCTATTACATCCTTCGTGCATTTTGTAAGCATCAGCCGCGCTTTCATAACATCTTCATCTGCTCGCAGGATATTGTTGTTGTGATAAAATTTATTGTATGTCTGTGCCACCTGCATTACATAGCGCGAGATGATAAATGGTTCGTATTTATTCGCGGCATCAATTATCTTATCCGGGAATATGTGCAGTGTTTTTATCAACTCAAATTCATCATCATTGGTTAGTTTTGACACATCTGCATCACCATATTTAATCGCGGCTTTATTCAACACAGAATTGCATCTGGCGTGGGTATATTGCACATATGGCCCCGTTTCGCCCTCAAAATTGAGCATACGCTCCCAGGAAAATTCGATATCTTTGATGCGGTTGTTGTATAGGTCATTAAATATAACCGCGCCAATACCTACCTGCTCTGCAACTTGCTCTTTATTTGCAAGCCCGGGGTTTTTCAGCTCTATAACCTCACGTATCTTAGATACAGCATCATCTAAAAACTTTTCCATCAATATAACATTGCCCCTGCGGGTGGACAAATTGCCTCCGGCAAACCTTATAAAGCCAAAAGGTATATGAGCCAGCTGGTCCTTGGCCCATTCATATCCCATAAGCTCTACCACCTTAAACCACTGGGCAAAATGTAGGCTCTGCTCGTTGCCGGTTACATAAAGCGCCTTAACAAAATCATATTCATTTTTGCGGTACAGCACAGATGCAATATCTCTCGTAGGATACAGCGTTCCGCCATCACTACGCAAAATAAGGCATGGCGGCATTTTGTATTCTTCCAAATCTACAATCATTGCGCCGGCATCTTTCACCAGAATATTCTTCTCTTTCATTTCTTCCACAACAGGCATCATCTTGTCATTGTAGAAGCTTTCGCCGTCATAGGAGTCAAAGTCAATATCCAGTCTTGAATATATCTTTTGGTATTCTTCCATGCTAACATCAAAAAACCATTTCCATAGCTTTAGGGCATATTCATCACCCTGCTCCATTTTTACAAACCAACTGCGGGCCTCTTCGTTAAATTTAGGGTCATTATCTGCTTCGTCATGGAACTTTACATACAATTTAAGTAGGGCAGATATGCCATCTGCCTTGATTTCATCGTCATTACCCCAATGTGTATACGCTGTGATTATCTTGCCAAACTGCGTGCCCCAATCTCCCAAATAGTTTATCGAAAACGAACGATATCCCAAGAAATTGTGGATATTATACAGCGCATGACCAATAACCGTAGAGCGCAAGTGTCCAATATGAAAAGGCTTGGCCACATTTGGTGCAGAATAGTCTATAACAACGCACCCGCCACCGCCAATATCCGAGCTGCCAAATCTATTACCCTTGCTCGCAATCTCCGCCATAACCACCTTGGCATAATTTGCGCGGTCCACAAAGAAATTAAGATACGCCCCGGTAACAACAATTCTATCTAAAAATTCCGGCATATCAATTTTTTCACGGATATTTTCCGCAATAGCAGGTGGCGCCTGCTTCAACTGCTTTGCCAACCTAAAACACGGAAACGCAAAATCGCCCATATCGGCCTCGGGCGGAATCTCTATGGCTTGTATAATCTCGTTTGCATCTAAATTTGCAGCACTTGAAATCAATTTTGCAATTTCTAATTTGAAATCCATAAAACAACACCTCTTCCAGAATTATTGCTCTACATCAATGCGTATTTCTTTTCTGTTATGATACAGTTCTGTCATAATATCCTTGTAAAATCCTTCGATTTCTCTGGACTTTGTCGCATAATCTTCCAAAGCGGCTCGCATCATATCATCTAGGTCTTTAAAAACACCATCTACATATTGCGCCGCAGAAAGTTTGAAATCATTAATCTCTCTTTTTGCATCATCCGATATTTCTTGTGCGGCAAGCTTGGCTTGCATGGTAACTTGGTTTTCGCTCACCATTTTAGATGCCTCTGCCTGCGCCGCCTTTATAATCATCTCTGCCTTGGACCTGGCCTCGCTGATATGGTTATCCTTGTCACCCAGCACACGCCTAGCCTGGCTAATCTCATGTGGCAGGCCCTTTTTCATGTCATAGACAACGGCGCGCACCTCGTCAATCACGCTAAACAATGCGTCTTTTTCCAGGCTCACCTTGCCGGAAAAAGGCACAGACTTGGCCATATCTATAACCTCGTCCATCTTCATAAGAAGGTCTTCAATCTTGTCGATATGAGACGTAATAAGTTCCATCGTATTGCCCCCTCGTAATCACTTCCTGGTTTTAATCTTTTGCAGTAGTCTTTCGCCAATAACATCCGGCACCATAGACTCCACGCAGCCACCAAAAGTCGCCACTTCCTTCACGATAGACGAAGAAAGATACGCATACTGTGCGCTGGTGGATATAAACAGCGTTTCTATCTCATCATCCAAAATCTTGTTTGTCAGCGCCATCTGAAACTCGTATTCAAAGTCCGAGACAGCCCGCAAGCCGCGTATTATTGCATTGGCTTTACAATCCCTTGCAAAATCTATCAAAAGGCCCGAAAAGGCCGCAAATTCTATGTTTTTGATGCCATTGCACGTCTCTTGCAGCATTTCCAGCCGCTCATCCACGCTAAATATAGGTTGTTTTGCGGTGTTATTCAACACCGCCACAACCAACCTATCAACCAGCCGCGATGCCCGCTCAATTATATCAATATGTCCATAGGTCGCCGGGTCAAAGCTGCCCGGATACACTGCCGTCATACCATTCTCCTCATAAATACCAGCCGCGTGCCGGAATACTCTCTCTCATCAAATGCATCCAGGCCAAAAGTTTCCGGTGCCACCATCTCTCTGCTCATTTCCAAAATAATATATCCATCTTCTTCCAAAATATCCGCGTCACATATTTCTTTTAAAGTCTTAGTCACGAAAGGAGCAAAATCTTCAAAGTATGGCGGGTCCATAAATATCATATCAAATTTTTGCCCCACCAGCTTCTTTGTTACAACCAGAGCATCGCCTTTTATCACCGTGGCCGCTTCGCGCAACCGCGCCTTTTCCAAATTGCGCTTAACCAAATCTACACACTTTTGCGAAACATCCACAAATATGGCCGACCTAGCACCCCGGCTCAATGCCTCAATGCCAATAGCCCCAGAGCCTGCAAATAAATCCAAAACCGCAGCACCCCGTACATCATCACGAATGATATTAAACATATTTTCTTTTACAAAATCCGATGTGGGTCGTGTTTTTGTGCCCTGTGGCGAGAAAAGCGAAACCCCTTTCGCAGTCCCCGAAATAACCCGCATAAGCACCTCTCCTATTTCCAGCAAAATTTATATTACATCATTATACATAATTTTTATGCACTTGTAAACTTTAAAGGGAAATTTTTTCAATATTTCCTAAAATGCGCCCTATTTTGTCTTTCAAGGGCATATGTTCCACGTGGAACATTTTGGTATTTTCATCAACGAGGCCATTAATTGCCTGTCGTGCCTCCACTAGCACATCCATGTCTTTATATAGGTTAGCCAGGCGCATCTGTGGGATACCATGCTGCATTGTGCCAAAAAATTCACCCGGCCCACGCAGTTGCAAGTCCAGCTCCGAAAGCTCGAAACCATCATTGGTAGCAACCATAGCATCCATGCGCTTTTTAGTAATTTCGTTTTTAGAGTCTGTAATCAATATACAATACGACTTTTTATCGCTACGACCGACCCTGCCGCGCAACTGATGCAGCTGCGATAATCCAAATTGCTCCGCGTTTTCAATCAGAATAACCGTGGCATTTGGCACATTGATACCAACCTCTATGACGGTGGTAGATACCAGCACCTTTGTATCGCCATCCGAAAACGACTGCATAATCTGGTTTTTTTCTTCTGGCTTCATACGGCCGTGCAATATTTTCAATGGGATATCTGTAAATATCCCATTTTTCAGTTCTTCTGCGAACTTAGCACAGAATTTACATCTTTTCTGCTTTCGTGTTCGCTTTCCTCTATCAAGGGGCATATTATATATACTTGATGCCCTTTGGCAACTTCTTCACGTATAAACTTAAAAATCCGCGTGTGGTACGCGCTTGCAACGCAGAAGGTATCAATTGATTGACGGCCTGGTGGCAATTGGTTGATGGTAGAAATATCCATATCTCCATATAGCACCATAGCCAAGCTGCGCGGTATTGGCGTGGCTGTCATAACCAGTACATGGTTCTGCTGTCCTTTGTCATTCAATTTTCCACGCTGCCGCACACCAAATCTGTGTTGCTCATCCGTAATCACAAGGCCCAAATCCGCAAATTCCACATTGTCTTGTATAAGCGCATGTGTGCCTATCACAATATCAATTTCGCCGTCTCTTAATTGTTGCTTGATAGCCGCCTTATCCTTCGCTTTAACCGACCCCACCAGCAATTCCACGCGCATACCAAATCTCTCAAAAATACCCGTAAAAGAATGATAGTGCTGCACGGCTAAGGTCTCCGTTGGAGCCATCAAAGCTGCCTGCGCACCGTTTTTCACTGCCAGATAACATATTATCATGGCAACTGCCGTTTTACCGCTGCCCACATCACCTTGCAACAGCCTATTGGCTGCATATCCCGATTGCAAATCACCGCAAATCTCTTCTACAACCTTTTGCTGGTCACCGGTCAAATCATATGGTAGCACATCCAGCATCGGCGAAATATCCAAATCCTCAAAAATCCTGCCCTTTGCCGCCGCAATATGCCCCTTGGCAGACATCAGCGCCGCCTGCATCAAAAATAGCTCATCAAAAACCAGTCGTCGTCGCGCCGCAAAATATGCATCGCCAGATTCTGGAAAATGTATATTGTATATTGCAAACTCTCTGTCGCAAAGACCATGAGCGGTCACAATATCTTGCGGCATATAATCCACAATCTGCCCCGTTACGACATCCATCGCCTGCTTTATCAGTCCGCGCAATATCTTTTGTGAAACACCTGCAGCAAGCGGATATACAGGCACAATGCGCCCGGCAGATAGTGTCTCGCGTGGAGCATTGCTGTCCACAGCTTCCAACTCCGGCGTTTCCATTGTAATAACCCCATAGCCACGCTTTACCTTGCCGGATATGCAGTATTCTACATCCGGCTTGATATTGTTGCGCATATACGGCTGGTTAAACCAAGCAATTTCAATGCGGCCCGTGCCATCTGAAAAAACAATTTTCACAATATTTTTGCCGTTTCTGTATAGGGCCTGGGGTTGGCCCGCCATATATGCCATTATGGTGGCAGATTGGTCGTTCGATAGCTCGCTGATTTTTGATATTATGCTGCGGTCAAGGTAGTCTCTCGGAAAATATTCCAGCAAATCCTCTATCGTGAAAATGCCCATATTATGCAATAGGGCAAGCCGCGCTTGCCCTACAGTTTTGAGTATTTTTACGCTGTCTGTTAGTTTCATCAAGTTACTCCGCCGCGAAAATATAATGATATACTGGTTGGCCACCAGAGACTATTTCAAGTTCGCAGTTTTCGTAGTTTTCGGTTACATAGCTTTCGATATCAGCATTAGCATTGGCATCTTTGGCATCTTCACCCAGATATACGGTCAACACATCTGGCTCATCAGCCATTATCGTATTTATAAGTTCTTTGACGGATATGTTAATCTCTGGATGCGAGCAGACTATTTTACCGCCCAATATGCCCATGAAGTCGCCTTCTTTTACAGTTTGGCCGTCTATTTCTGTATCTCGCACAGCATGGGTTATTTGGCCCACAGTTACATCGTCCAAAGCTTCCGACATGCTCACCAGATTCTCTTCAGGAGCAATATCCGGCATATAGTTTATCATCGCAGCAATGCCCTGTGGCAGATTTTTGCTTTCCAGGACACTGATATTTTTTTCCGGGCACAGATGCACTGTTTGCTTGGCCGCCAAAATGATATTTTTGTTGTTTGGCAATATTATGATATTTGGGGCATTTATTTTGCCAATGGCAGATGCAATATCCTCGGCGGATGGGTTCATGGTTTGGCCGCCTTCAACGATATAGTCTACACCAAGTTCTTCAAATATTTGCTTAAAGCCCGCGCCGCTAGATATTGCAACAATACCCAGGTCTTTCGCCTCGGCCGGATCAGGCGCAGGAATGAAACTAACAGCCTCTGTATGCTGGTAGCGCATGTTTTCAATTTTTAGGCTGGATAATGGGCCTATTTTCATAGCTTTTTCCATTACCGCGCCTGGGTGGTCTGTGTGTACATGCACCTTCACAATTTCGTCGTCTGAAACAAGGGCAATAGAATCGCCCATAGTTTCCAGATATGCTTTGAATTTGTCCTCGGCCTTTTCAGTGAAGCCGGATACATTGATGAAAAATTCGGTGCAATAGCCGAATGTGATTTCTTCTGTAGAAAAATTGGCAAGGGCTGAGAAATTATGCTGCTCTTCCTGTGTTTCTGCGGCAGATGTAACCAGTTTCACATCTTTGCTTGCCATGCCATCTATCATGCCGCGGAAAAAGACAACAATACCTTCGCCGCCAGAATCTACCACACCTGCCTGCTTAAGCACCGGCAGCATTTCCGGGGTTTGCTTTAGGATGATATTGCCTTCGTCCAATACTCTTTGCAAAAACGGGTTCATAAATTTTGTATTGCGGGCAGATTTTTCTGCGGCCTCTGCCATATGGCGGGCTACGGTGAGCATCGTGCCTTCTTGAGGACGCATAACGGCCTTATATGCCGTTTTTGAGGCCCCAACAAGAGCTGTGGCAACCTCTGCAGTATTGGCGGCTTTGAGACCTTCCAGAGCCTTGGAGAAGCCGCGAAACAGCTGGGAAAATATAACACCGGAATTTCCACGGCCGCCGCGTAGCGCGCCTGATGCCGCTGCTTTTGATACAGCAAAGATATCCGAGGTATCCAGCTTTTCTACCTCTCTGGCGGCCGCTAGGGCCGTTAGGGACATATTTGTACCTGTGTCACCATCAGGAACAGGAAATACGTTAAGGGCATCTATGCGCGCCTTGTTTGCCGTTAGCCTATTAGAGCCTTCTATAATCATATTGCGCAGCATTTTGCCGTCTATTTTTGAAATACGTTGTAAATCAGCCATCTACCCTTAACCCCTCCACAAATACATTTACACGGCCAACAGCCAGGCCGCACACCTCTTCTACCTTGTATTTCACGGTTGATATAAGCGATTCGCATATGGCCGTGATATTTGTGCCGTATTCTGCAATGATATGCAGGTCTATGTTAATGTTTTTTTCGGCCGAGCTGATTTTTATGCCTTTTGTGAGGCTTTCGATTTTTAAAAGATGTACTAGACCATCTTTTACGCTTTTTGCAGCCATGCCAACCACACCATAGCACTCCATGGCGGCCATTCCGGCAATTCTGGCCACAACCTCGCTTTCTATGTTTATTGTGCCGTATTCGTTTTTAATCTTACAAGGCATCCTCTTTCCTCCTTTATTTTTGGCAGTTGATATAATTATTGTACCATTATCTAACGAAGAAAACAACTATAAATACGAATGGGGGGTCGAACATATCGGCCTTGAACAGCGGGCGAGCACAGCTCGCCCCTACGAGGGCTGCTAGCAATTGCATTCACGTCAATCGCATGAATTACAAAAATGTTACAGAATCAAATTTTTTACCGCGAATAGACGCGAATAAGTGCAAAAACAAGGTTTTATTCGCGTCTATTCGCGCTATTCGCGGTAAATTTGTAACATTTTTGTAATTCGTGCGTAGGACGTGTAATTGCACTAAAAAAGTATTGACAGAACACATTTTCTCGTTTATAATGGAATTTGCTTTTCGATTATTTTTTGTTGAAGCACGGCCCGTTGGTCAAGGGGTTAAGACACTGCCCTTTCACGGCAGTAACAAGGGTTCGAATCCCTTACGGGTCATTTTTATTGCAGTTTTTTGTATGATTTTTGTAACCCAAAGCAACGCGGTGCCATAGCCAAGTGGTAAGGCAGAGGACTGCAACTCCTTCACCCCCGGTTCAAATCCGGGTGGCACCTTTTTACAATAGCAGGAGATATCAATACCATGGGAGCAACCAAAACGCCAGAGCAAAGAAAATTGCAAAGTATGGCCTTTTTAAGGTCAAAGGGCATTCCTGTTATAGAGCATCTTCCCATGATTGAAGGTCATGACGAGGTTGTCTTGCGTTCCAAGGATGATATTGCAAAGCGCGCTATCGCTTTGACAATTGTCGCTGTTTATGCTGAATGTATTGGCGCAGGTGAAAACATAATAGAAAGCCGTACCCTTCAAGAAAATTTGAAAAGCAGATATGGTGCTCACCATTTTTTCACCGCAAAAGAGACATTTTTCTTACTTGCCGATTCTCCGGATAATCACACGGCGGCTCAGTTTTCTTGGCAATACGAATGCCTTAATGTAATGCTGTGGGCACTCGGCTTTATTGATACCCTGTCTTTCCCCAACGAAATATGCGATGTTCCAGAAATCGTTCGCATCATACAGCAACATACTGTATATGACAGTTTTTTGGACGCATCCGTTGTACGCAGCAAAGAAGAAATTTTGGATGAGGCCGACCTTATTTACAGATACAACTGGGCTTGTGTAGATGCGCGCATTAACAGCAGGCCAATGGAAATTATAGACCCGGGTGTTGTGCTTGAAAGGCACCGTGCCCTAAATTGGCTTATCAACTACTGCGACCAAGATTGGGACGATGTAACAACAGATACGTGATGCAACATGAAAACTCCGCGCCCAAGTGGCGGAATTGGTAGACGCACGGGACTTAAAATCCCGCGCCCCTTAAAGGCGTGCCGGTTCGATTCCGGCCTTGGGCAGAATATTAAGATAATCAAAACCGGACAAGCCCTAAAATATGAGCTTGTCCGGTTTTGATTATGCTAAAAAAATTTATGATATGCTATTTGTCTGCAAAAATTCCTTGAACTTTGATGGGGTGTGATTTTTTAGCTTCTTGAAGGTGCGGTTAAAGGTTGTGATACTGTTAAAGCCTGAATTCATTGCTATTTCCGTGATAGTAATGCTGGGGTTCATCATCATATTTTCGGCAACCTTTATGCGTACCTGGTTTAGATAGTCTGTGTGCGTCATGCCTGTATATTGTTTGAAAATACGCGAGAAATGGAACTTGGAATATCCTGCGATGGCAGATAGGTCGTCCAGGGAGATATCGTGTCTGTAATGGTCATTGATATAGCGCGTAACTTTCAACATTTTTTCAACATATTCCTTTTGCTTGGAAAATGGCGAGCCGCTGAAAAGGTCGCTGGATACCAAGTTTTGCCGCTGTATCAATAGCAAAATTTGCAGCAATTTTGAATACACCGCCGGCTCCATCAGCACATCGCCTAGCGTAAATTCGTGGCACATCTCTTGAAATAAGGACGAAACCCTGCTATGTATATCGCTGGAATCGTTGCGAATTACCGTTACAGATGTAAGCAGCGGTAACAGCGGTGTAAAAGGGCTATTGTTGTAAAAAAATGAAAAATCGCACAGAAATATAAACCTCTTGCCCGTTTGCGGCGCAGTTATTTCGTGCAGCTCGCCCGGCGGTACAAGTATCAGGTCAAATTCGTTAAGCTCGTATTCTATGCCATTTACCCTGTATGTATACCAGTTTTCCAATGGCATCGTTATTTCTATAGCATTGTGCCAATGCGGTGGATAATGCTCGTATTCATCGTTTTTGTATAGATGCACTGTCAAATTTTCTTCGAATTCTACGGTTTCAAAGGTTCCTTCAAGGTTTTTAATCATAGGCACACCTCGCAATGAGTCTAGGCTTGCATGTACGATATGGACAAGTATAGCACAAATCGCAATTTATGGCAATAAGATAGCAAGATTTGATAGGCAGCAAATTGTGGGCCAGACTACAATTAGGTTATACTAAGGGAGGTGCTGATTTTTATGAAAAAATATTTGGATACAAAACTTTCGGCGCAAGAAAGGGCTGAGGCTCTTGTAGCAGAGATGACATTGGAAGAGCGTGCCGGACAGCTTAATTACAAAGCGGCAGCTATACCGCGCTTGAATATACCAGAATACAACTGGTGGAACGAAGGATTGCACGGCTTGGCGCGTGCAGGTACGGCCACAATGTTCCCACAGGCCATTGCACTCGCAGCTACTTTTGGCGAGGACATATTGCACAAAGTTGGAGAAATTATCTCCATTGAGACGCGTGCAAAATACAATATGTATTCCGGCCAAGGCGATAGGGATATATACAAAGGCCTAACACTGTGGTCGCCCAATATCAATATGTTCCGTGACCCGCGCTGGGGCCGCGGCCATGAAACCTACGGCGAAGACCCATATTTGACATCCAAACTTGGCGTAGCCTTTGTGAAAGGAATACAGGGCGATGGCCCCGTGATGCGCGCCGCCGCCTGCGCCAAGCATTATGCCGTGCATAGCGGACCGGAAGGTTTGCGCCACGAATTTGATGCGATAGCCAACCCCAAAGACCTAGAAGAGACATACCTACCGCATTTTAAAGCCCTTGTAGAAGCAGGCGTGGAAGGTGTAATGGGCGCATATAACCGCGTTAACGGCGAAGGTGCCTGCGCAAGCGAGTTTTTGATGGGCAAGCTGGAAGAATGGGGCTTTGATGGCTATTTTGTATCCGATTACCGCGCGCTGGAAGATTTCCATACAAAGCATGGCTTGACAAATACCGTTGAAGAATCAGCAGCACTAGCATTGAAGCTGGGCTGCCACGTTTGCGCAGGATATGTATATGAGCATGTGATGGCCGCATATAACCAAGGATTGGTAACAGAAGATGACATAAACCGCGCTGCTATAGTTGCGATGCGCACACGCATACGCCTGGGGCTATTTGATGAGAATTGCGAATATAACAACATCCCAATGGATGTGATTTCTTGCAAAGAGCATAACGACTATTCGCTGGAAGTTGCACAGCGTTCGATGGTGCTGTTGAAAAATAACGGCATATTGCCACTGGATGCCAAAAAATACAACAAGCTGGCCGTAATAGGCCCTAATGCCGACAGTCGCGATGCGCTGATAGGCAATTATTTTGGCACCGCAGAGCGTTACAATACCTTCTTGATGGGCATACAGGATGCCTTTGACGGCCGCGTGTATTACAGCGAGGGCTGCCATCTTTATAAATCCGGCACATCGGGCCTTGCGCGAGCAAATGACCGCATTGCCGAGGCCGTTGCCACGGCGCAGCATTGTGATGTGGTTGTGCTTTGCTTGGGTCTGGATGCTAACCTAGAAGGTGAAGCAGGCGACACCGGCAACGAGTTTGATTCCGGCGATAAATATGATTTGAAGTTGCCACAAAGCCAGCGCACATTGGTTGAGGCCGTTTTGGCCGTAGGCAAGCCGACCGTGATTGTACTGGCAGCAGGAAGCTCTCTTAATGTTGAAGCCGATGCCGCAGATGCCTTAATACAAGCCTGGTATCCCGGCTCACACGGCGGTGAAGCTCTGGCAGATATCCTTTTTGGCAAAATATCGCCATCTGGCAAGTTGCCTATCACGTTCTACGAAACGGCAGACCTATTACCTGATTTTGCAGATTATGCCACGAAAAACCGTACATATCGCTTCGTTGAGGGCAATGTGCTGTATCCGTTTGGCTTTGGCTTGACATATTCACAGGTAGATTGCACGGATATGGCATATGCAGACGGCAAAGTTCGGGTTACAGTACAGAATGTCGGAAAGATGGCGACCGAAGATGTGGTGCAGGTATACATCAAGGATAATAAATCGCCTCTCGCCGTGAAGAATCACCGCTTGTGCGGCTTTGCGCGAGTGCATTTGAATGTCAACGAAAAGAAGGTTGTTGAAATTGAGCTTGATAAAACTGCCTTTGATGTTGTGGACGAGACAGGCAAAAGATTTGTTGATTCTGATGATTTTACGTTATTTGCGGGCACTTGCCAGCCGGATGAATTGAGCGAGAAGCTGACAGGGAGTAAATGTGTGTCAATTTCAATTAACCGCGGCTTGTAAAAAATAATGCTAAAGTTTTCATGAATTTTTGCCGATATATCCAAAAAGGAGTATCAAGTTTCTTACCAAAGGAGATGGTATTATGATTACAAATGTAAATTCCAACCAAACGCCGCCGGTTTCTCCGGTTGCCCAAACAAACACGGCCGCAGCTCCCGATACATCTAGGGTGCCTACCGTAGCACAGCCGCCTCGTCCAAACAGCGATTTGTTTGAAACAAACAGAACACGCCCCACCAGAGATGTAGATATGGTAGGCATTAACAATGCGATTAGGCAAGGTGAACAGCAAGTAGAAGCCTTCCGCCAGCTTGTAGAGCGCCTTTTGGGTCAACAGGGTCAAACATGGGTAAATTCAAGCGGCGAGACAATGGTTTACATAGACCAGGCCACCCAAGAACGCGCCGCAGAAGAAATTGCCGAAGGCGGATATTTCAGCGTAGAAGCTGTTACAGATAGACTGCTGGGTTTTGCCCGCGCTTTTGCAGGAGACGACCCAGAGCGCATTGAGCTTATGCGCGAAGCCTTTTTAAGGGGCTTCGAAGCGGCCGAAGCACAGTGGGGTGGCAGATTGCCTGATATCTCCCACGATACCTTTGCTGCCGTGATGGCAGGCTTTGATGATTGGTTGTCAGGTATAGCAAATCAATCAGCAGAGTAAGCGTAGCAAAATTGATTAAATTCAAACAGCCCAGAGCGTATTTATTGCTCTGGGCTGTTAGGTTTTGCTGTTTATTTAGTGCGTTTTTATAATCCATCCGATGTCATAACCTGCCAGTTAACGCCAAATTTATCTTCAGCTACTCCATACATAGATGCCCAAAACACGGGTGACAATGGCTCTACCTCTTTACCGCCCTCTGACAGTTTGGCGTATAATGCCGTAACCTCATCCATCGTATCCTTGGTAATAAAAAAAGAAAAATTATCTCCCGTAGGCTTTGTTTCAACTCCATCCGTCATAGATATATCCGAGCCATGAATTGAAATTAAAGAGTGCATCACAAAATTTGGCGGCAGTGCCAATGCTTCCATGTCCAGGTTCTTTGGTGCATCTTTAAAGTATGCAATATCTTTCACTTCTGCCCCCAGCACTTCTTTGTAAAAAGAAATCGCCTCATCACAATTGCCTGGAAAGTGTATCGTTGTTAAAAACATATTTTTGGTTCTCCTTTCCCTTTTTAAGTAATTATATCACATTAAACACGACAGCAGTATGTCCTATTTCACGGGAACATGTTAAATTATTTTCAGGCTCAACGATTAATTTCAGATTATCGTTTACTTTGCTACCGTGTCGTGTTATATTTATCGGGTATGCACTCAATTGTACGCGACCCACTATGACGATTAGGTATTGCCATAACCACCGCTGTTGCGAACGCACAACTTTAAAACCAGGAGGTAGCACAATGACCAGCAAAGAAAAAATAATATTCGCCAAACAAGACTTCGCAGCGTTATATAAATGCGAAGCTGACATTTGGGATTCTAATGAAAATGTTTTTATCGAGTCACAAGTCATGTTTTTTCGGATACACACATTTGGTAAAAATGCCGTTATGTTTGCCAACAAACAAATTATTGGTTGGCTCACTGAAACATTCAAATCCACACCGGTGGAAGAAATTCTGGATACAGACAATCGCTATCTTATAAACGAAAAACTCCGTACTTTTGGCAAAAAGTTGAGTGGTGAGGAAATGTGGTATCTACATCTTCTGCCCGATACGAAGGTAGCCAAGCCAACAGGGTATACTTATAAGCTGTATGATGAGGATTCCATGAAAGAACTTCATGCAGCAGTAAAAGCCCAAGATGCGTATAGCGTTTTAACGCACGCCATTGAGGAAGATGGGGATTATATGCTTGCGTTGGCAGCTTACGACAATGATTTACTTGTGTCGGCGGCGTCCTGCGAAATGCACGATGATGAAGATTGGCGCAACATAGGCGTTGATACACTCGCTGGGTATGGAAGGCGTGGGCTTGCCGCATATTTAGTGAAAGAACTTGCCTTGGAAACAGAAAAGCGTGGAAAAGTACCAGTCTACACAACTAACAGCGGAAACATAGCCTCAACTAAGGTTGCGTTAAACGCAGGCTTTCGTCCTGTTTGGTTATCGCATTATGCTGAAGATTTGTAATCTGCCATCTTTACAAACGGTAAAGCGGATACCTCTAAGGTATCCGCTTTACCGTTTACTGCCCCGCGGCATTGATATCAGTTGCCGAGTAATTATCCGCCCATCAATAGAGTGCGTAAATTCAAGGTATGTCATGCTCAAACCCTATTCTTTCACAGACCCCAGCGATATCCCGCTAACAATATGCTTAGAAAACGCTGCATACACCGCAATAATAGGCACTATACTAATAGCCATGCCAAGGTAGAACAGTCCAAAATCCCGCCTAAAGGCATTGGTATTAAGGCTGTTAACAATCAGCGGCAGGGTGTGCATCTCTGTATTGCTAGGAGATATCAGGAAAAATGGTGTCATAAAGTTGTTCCATGAGCCAACAAACACAAATATAGCCATCGTAAACGCACCGGGCTTGGCCAGCGGTAAAATTATCCGATTAAATATCGAAAGCTCGCCTGCGCCATCGATTCTAGCTGCTTGTACCAGCTCTGGCAGCAGAGATGCATCAAGATACTGTTTTGCAAAGAAAACCATAGCCGCGGAAGATATAGAAGGCAATATAAGCGGCACAAACGAGTCCAACATCCCCATGCCATGCATATGCTGGAAAAAGCCCAATATAAACAGCTGTCCGGGCACCATGGTCATGCCCAATATTAGCACCCATAACTGCTTTTTGAACCTAAAATTATAGATATTAATAGCATATGCCGTTAGCAATGAGAAATACACAGCCAAAAATGTGGATGTAAAAGCTATAAATAGGCTGTTAAAGGTGCCGCGTACCACATTTATACCCGCTCTATCCACCAATGTGGTAAAGTTAAAGGCCGTATATGCGCCGGGTATCAAGCTAAGGGACTGGGCAATATCATCCGTATGCCTGGTAGCATTAACAAACACCATATATATCGGCACAACGCAAATCAAAAATAGAATTCCTAGGAACACGTAGCAAACCGTTTTTATCACAATGCGTTTAGCAGAATAACTCATACCGCTTTGCCCCCTTTCCTAGCTTTTTTCGGCACTTCGGACTTGTTTCTAAACAATCTAAACAATCCAATTGCAACAATACTGGACATAAAGAACAGCACAACAGAAACAGCCGCAGCTAGCCCTACATCACCCATGCTATTGGTTCTGACCATATTCATATATACATTCATCGTCATAACTTCACCTTGCAAACCACCCCGCCCGTTGTTAAACAGGAAAAACGGAATATCAAATATCTGCATACCACCCGCCAGGCTCGTCACCAGCACAAACAGCAATATCGGCTTTAACAGCGGTATTGTGATATAGAAAAACATCTTTATCTGGTTGGCTCCGTCAATCATCGCAGATTCGTAATAGCTTGGCGAAACCGCCGTCATGCCCGCCGCCAATACAATAGCCGTTTGTCCAAACCACATCCACCATTGCAGGAAAACTACAGTAATCCTGGAATCCAGCGGAAAATTCAAGAAATTGCGGCCTTCTTCAAGTATGCCTGTGCCAACCAAAAATTGATTAAACGGCCCTGCAATGCTCAAATATGATGCAAATAGAGCCGCAATTGTGGCCGGCATCAGCAGGTTTGGCAAATAGTATATAGCCTTAAAAAATCCTGCGCCCTTTATTCTAAATGTGGTGCTGGTAAACATGGCGGCCAGCAAAAGCGCGAAAAACATCTGGGGTATAAATCCGGATATCCATATCAACCATGTATTCGTAATAGACCTAAAGAACATGGGATTGTTAAAATGTGTACGGAAATTGTTTAGCCCGATAAATTCTCCCTGCAAACCCCCAACCATGGAAGAATTGGTAACGCTGAGCCAAAATGTGTTGGCAATGGGATATGCAATAAAAATCAAAAAGATGATGATGAAGGGCGACACAAAGATATATCCGTAAAAATCTCTGTTGATGGCACTTCTTTTGAACACAACCATTCCCCCTTTCGCAAATATGTTGGAAACAGGCACCAGGCGATAATACGCTGGTGCCTGTTGAAAGTCGGTTCATGATACATATGCCTTATCAGTCGATAATCAAATCAGGCATTTCAATCGTAACGCTCTGCATGAAATTCTGGATTGCTTGCTCACGCGTCATTTGACCTGTTATGTAAAGGTTTGTAGCATCTTCAAACGCTCCGTTGAACGTAAAGTCCGTTGCTTGCATCAATCTCGCAGATACATATGGCGCAACATCACCAAAGAATGCGTATGCATTTTGTCCGCCCAAGAAATCCGCTGCTTCGCTATCATCAAACATATGCGCAATGTTGTTTACCACATATGCAGATGACATAAAGTCGCCTGTGCCAATAGAAAGTCCGGCAGGAACAGGTGGTGTAATTGTGCCTGGATGCGTGTTATAGATATTCATTAGATGCTCGTTAGACCAGCCGTACAAAGCATAATTTGTCATAGCTTCCGCATCCAGCGCAGCAAATTGCAAGAATGCACGCGCCGCATCAGGATTACTGGCATTTGCTGTCACAGCAAAGAATGTGCCGCCCCATTGGTATGGCATTGGACCAGGAATAATACCCCAGTCGCCAAATGTGCTGTTTGCACTGGTCACTGCATTTGGCATCAAAACATATGGCAGACCCCATGTAGGCAGCATATATGCAAAGAATTGTCTTTGGTTGCCGGCAGCATCCGTAAAAGAATCGCTCATGCCCGCAAACCAGCCCTCAGACCAGTTGTTAATTTCAAAGTCAAAGCCGCCTGCTCTTATCGCATACGCAAAATCCATGAAGTCTTCTGTCAAAAGCGGGTCGATAACCAATCTTCCATCAACCACCCAAGGGTCGGTTCTGTTCGCCGCAAATACTTGGAAAAACGCCATTGCATCAGACACAAGATGCACCATGCCATCTGTTGCAGCGTGGATACGCTGGGCAGATTGCAACGTAGTTTGTGTGTCTCTGAAATAGTTTTGCAATTGTGCTGGGTCGTCTGTTCCAAAAATCTCAAGCGCAAGGCTTCTTCTAAAGAACATTGCGCCAGGTGTTGCTTGGTTTCCAAAGGCTCTTTGCGTGCCATCCGGATGGCGGCCCGCTTCAATTGTGAATGGGAATGTTTGAAGCTCCTGTGTTAATGGCAAAAGGTCGCTCACATCCGCGAGCCACTCTGTTTCTACAAACTGGCGCAAAAATGCCGCTTCTAATGTAACGATATCAGGTACATTGGTGTTTGTAGACAGCGCATGGAGTAATGCCGCCTGATAGTCGCCGGTGTTATCATCAATAAATGTTACATTAAGATTTAACTGTGGATGATGTGATACAAATTCCACCGCAAGAGCTTGCCACTGCTCTGTAAATGTCCAAAGGTTCAGTGTGCCAGTTAATTGGCCGTCCACCCAGCCTCCATCAGTTTGTGCTGCTGCACTGCCGCCGCCATTACCACCATTCGCCGCAGGCGCATCATCATTACCGCCACAGGCCGCAAATACAAAAAGCAAAGCAACCGCCGAAAATAGATATGCAATTTTTCTCATTTTCATTAAAACCTCCTTCATTTTTTGGTATATATGCATAATACCACATGCATTACCCAACGACTTATCAAATATTGCGATATTATTGCCAAAAAATGCTGTAATCGAAAGTCTTTTTTGATTGAGCTGTGAATATGGTTGCACATGGAGGGACAAAGCATATGAAAAATAAAAGATTTGGCACAATTCTCTTGCTGCTCGCAGTCGCAATACTAAATATTCTTATATTTATCTTCCCGCGCGAAAGCTTGGCAGCCGCAAGAGATGGCCTACACCTATGGGCTCACAATGTCCTACCCGGAATCCTGCCTTTCATCATAGGAGCAAATTTGCTAATGGCCCTTGGTGGTGCAAGTTTTATAGGAGAGCTACTTTCACCCATAATGAAAACCATATTCAAGGTTCCCGGATCAGGTGGTTTCGCTCTAGCAGTAGGATTAATGTCCGGCTATCCGGTCGGCACAAAGGTGGTCTGCGAGATGCGAACAAATGGTCAAATCACCAAGGCTGAAGCACAAAGATTGACCGCTTTCACCAGCAATGCCGGCCCTCTCTTCGTATTGGGTGCAGTAGCTTCCGGAATGTTTGGCTCAGCATCACTGGGATACTTTATGTTAGCAGCGCACTATATGGGGGCATTGTCTGTTGGGCTGCTAATGCGCTATTACAAGGGTCGTGAATCCAAAGCCGAACCAAACACCAGCGATAAGCAATATCCCCCACATATCCGTGCCATCAGGGCAATGGAAGCCACGAGGCGCAAAGACGGTCGCGGTTTCGGTGCAATATTTGGACATTGCGTCAAAAACGCAGTAGAAACCATGTTGGTTGTAGGCGGCTTCGTTGTGCTTTTCTCCGTAATTTCCACCACGCTTGAACTTTCGGGCGCGTTCTACGCGCTTTCCGCTATTTTTGGCCCTATTTTGCAGCTTATAGGGATTTCTGATATGTTCCACGTGGAACATATGTCGGGTATGATAGAAATGACAAATGGCGTAAGCATGTTGAGTGCGCACGGTATTAGCAGACAAACAGTAGCGCTAAGTATCAGCATCATCTCATTCGGTGGTTTATCTATTCTTTTCCAAAGTATCAATTTCATCAGCAAAACAGATATTAGCGTGCTGATGTTTGTGGTATGCAAGGTGATACACGGTATGGTTGCCGGTGTGGTTGCGGCAGTTTTATATCCATTTTTTACAAATAGGTTTGATGCTGCCCAGGCAGTGGCTGTGTCTGGCCATGGTGTAACAGCTCGTCTTGTGCAATCATCAACATATTTCGCCGTGATGATAATCATGATGTTAGTTATTGCTCTTGGAGTTATGATTTTTCAGGGCATACGGAAAAGACCTTGATTCCAGCTCGCTTCCTCTTGTTTTTTGTCTTTTATTGTGGTATAGTGATATCTCCAGCTAATGATAAATGATTTACTAAAGAAGGTGAAGCCTATGAAAAATCCTTTTGTATTGCTATTAATTGGCTTGGCAATGGTTGCTGCCGGGCTGTTTTGGCTTACGGCTATTGTGCAGGTGTCAACTGTGTGGGGTGCCGGTATTCGTATTGGTGCCGCAACCATCCCCAGCGGTTTAACACTTGTTCCACTTATAGTAAGCATCATTTGGATATTTTTTAATCCAAAATCGCTTGGGGCAAAGCTGCTATGCGTTATCAGCGGCATTATCCTTATTGCAGCGATACTTATGAGCGTGCGTTTCCATGTAAGCCGCGTTAGCCTATACGAATTTATCCTGATTTTCATATTTATCGCGGGTGGCGCAGGATTTGTGGGCCGTGGCCTGTTTTCAAGAAGCAATAAATGACTATAATTAATACAAAAATACAATCAAAAAGCCGCTGTATTAGCGGCTTTTTGATTGTATTTTTGTATTAATTTAAAATCACATCCACTTCCGCCCATAACGAAGATGTTCCCAACACCCATCCCTTTTGCCACCATGCCACACCTCCAAGATTGTGCTGGGTATATAGTGTGAGCTTTTCTCTCGTAGAGCGCAAATCGTTAAGCCATGCACTGGTGCGCATTTCTGTTCCGTTATGGTCAAAGTATACGACGCTTACATATTGTCTTACAGTATAGTCCCAAATAAATTCACCGCCAAGGTCAAGCATGATATTGCGCCCAAAATCCATGCCTACATCTCGTACGCGCCTGTGAGGATAAAATTCTGGCAAAGGCTGTCCGCCGGGGCCGTGGGGCAAAAGTTCCCATTGACCCGTTTCCATGCTGAACTGTTCTGTCCAAACACGCATATACGTGGGCAAACCCACAACAATTTGTTGGGCCGGCACATCTTGTGCAAGCATGTTTACCACCGCATCCTGCACAAATGGGAAAGATGAAACGCTGCCGGGCCAACCAATGGTGCGATAATGTTCATCATAGGCCATTATAACCACGAAATCTGATGCTCGACCAATTTCCGTATAATTCCACCACAAATTTCCGGGCACAGGGGAGAATACAGCCACAGAAAGTACTGCCCCTGCCTCGCGCATAGGCACAGATAGTTCACGCAAAAACTGTATGAAATGCTCTCCTTCCGGCGGAAGTACGGCCTCGTAATCTATGTTTACGCCATCCCAATTATATCGTACTATCATATCCATAATTTGCGCTATAACATGGTCGCGTATTTCGGCATCCATCAGCACCAGGCGGGCCGCCTCATTAGTGAAATTTTCGGGGCCGGTATCCACGCTAAAGAAAGCATCAGAAATCATAGGCCATACTTCCATGCCATTGGCATGGGCCCATTGCACATATTCTCGATTGCCAAAGTTTATAATCGTACCATCGTAGGATGCACGGCAAAAATACAGCCATGTGGGTGAAATAGCATTAATTCCTTGCATGGTGGTCCAATTGCCCGAATGGGCGGCAGCAGCAGAGCTGGTTACCAAATGCCATACCAGATTAACAGGGCCGGCAAATGACGGCTGGGTGACAGGGCGGCGTATTTCTATTTCAGGAATTGCGGCAATATGCTCTGCAAAAGTCAGGCTCTCTGCCGCAACATAACCTATCAATCCATTTTCTGCCTGCACGCGATAGAAAATATCGCCATTTTCATCTTCTTCGTTCGATGTGTCACCTAGATTAACAACTCTGTCGCCAGGATGTAGTCTTGCCATTATAGGATATTGGTCGCTGGCACCAAAGCGTAGCGGAACAAATAAATCTTCATTGTCAGCCCATGCTACCTCATATATCAGCCTTTGCTGGCTGTGCAAATCTACAATCACAAAACCATATTCATCTTGATACGCAATGGTCACAGGGTATCTTTCCATTACCATTTCAGCAGATATATATGCCATGCCTGCAATTTCTCTGATGGGGTTTGCTAGTCCGCGCAGCTCCCAGTTTACGGTATATGTGGCTTCGTTGGGCGCAAAGCGCATAACTTCATCAACATTTGTGATTGTTAGCCTATTTGAATCCGGTTCCCAGAATATATATCTGTCAATATGCGCACGCAAAAAGTCAGTAGGCAGATGCAGCTGGCCTTCTATGAAGGTTGGTGACATATGTTCTGTAATGATTTCGCCGTTCATTATGATATACATGCGCCCTGATGTTAGGTGGTGGTTGATTTCATGGTCGAAGAAGTTAACTTCTTCCATATTGGGTTCTTGCTGCTCATTATTGGCATTGCCCTGACCAAAAAAAATGCTATATACCAAAAAACCTGTTGCAGCAATAATGCCTATTGCAATTATTAAAATCGGAATGAGCGGCGATGGCGTTTTTTTGCGCTTGTAGCTTCCTCTTACGTAATTTCTGTTATATGACAAGATGTATTCCTCCCAAAATTCAAGTTTACTACTGTCATTATACCACGCGAATCGACAAAATACAAATGGCTAGTCAGAAAGTAAAAAATTGCTGGTATATATTAATTTGTGCATAGCAAAATAAGCAGGAATGACTTGTGTGCGGAGGTGATGTATGCTGAAAATTGGGATTTTTAATGATGACGGCTTTGATGCAGCAGCGGAACTATTGCAGAGCATTGTTGATGGTGTGCCGATAGAGATATGTCGTGACATGCGTCAACCACTAGACATATTGATTGTAAATCGCGTACCATTTGGCAGCAGTACAAATTCGGAGCATATCTCACCAAAAATTATCATAGCAAATTCTGATGATAAGCAGGTGCTGCAATATGTGTCGTCACTGGAAGCTCAGGTTATCACATATGGCCTTAATCCCAAGGCGGCTGTGACAGTTTCTAGCCATGCTGACGATATTTATGTAATTTGCATACAGCGGGCCATGCTCACTATCTTTGATGCGCCCATTATGCCGCGCGAATTTTCTGTGAGCATTGAATGGTGCAAGGGCTTTGATGATATTATTGTTGGCATTGTAACTACAGCATTGATTTGTGGCGTTAATTTTGAATAAGATTGGCATATTTTTTGGGTGAACGCAATAGAATATCATGATTTACATTAATTCACATGTTGCAAACACGAAAGGAGCAAAAATATGCAAATAGAAAATCCCGGAGCTAACAATCGTATCAGTCTTTTTGGGGAGATAACGACAGAGGTGGGATTTAGTCACGATGTGCATGGCGAAAAATTTTACAGCTTCAATCTTTTGGTGCCGCGCCTTAGCTCTGCCTTTGATTACCTGCCCATAACAATTTCTGAGCGCATTATGGACAAGACCAAATTTATCCCGGGCAATATGGTGCAGGTATCGGGGCAAATACGCTCTTACAACAATTACATAGAGGAAGAAAGGCGCAACAGGCTGGTTCTTACGGTATTTGCGAAGGATCATGAGTTTAGAGATGGCATGCCGGACGAAAACCCAAATGATGTGTTTTTAGATGGCTACATATGCAAACCGCCAATATATCGCACAACCCCCTTTGGACGCGAAATTGCGGATCTGCTTTTGGCCGTGAACCGGTCGTATAACAAATCGGACTACATACCATGTATCACATGGGGCAGGAATGCGCGCTTCGGGGCAAAACTGGTCGTAGGAGATAATATTAAGATATGGGGGCGCATGCAAAGCCGAATATATCAAAAGAAACAGGATGATGGAAGTGTGGTGGAAAAAACGGCTTTTGAGGTGTCTGTTTCCAAGCTGGAGCATATTGCGCAACCCGCTATTGACCAGGATAAGGAATAAAAATTTGACAAATTGTCCTCCGGATAGTAAAATGTTAAAAAGCATACAATACAATGGTACTGGAGGGATTCTTATGAAAATTGATTACTATGTAGAGCTTGGCGGTGAGCAACATGAAATCAAACGGTTTAGCGATATCGTTAAGGATATCTGGAAATCTGAAGGCAATTTGATGAAGGACCTGAATTCCATGGAAGTTTATTTTAAACCCGAAGAGAAAATGTGCTATTATGTTATAAATGGTGATAATAAAGGGCAGTTTGAGATTTAGGGCGGTTATATTAACAGGCGGCGATGGATGTATATCGCCGCCTGTTTGTTTTTGGTGGATGTTGCCCCTGCATCATTCATCCAAAAAAGTCGGACATCTCTCACCTTGCCATGATACAATATCTACAGAAAGGAGACAGTCTCATGGACATCTTAACCCAGCTAAACACAGCAATCACTTACATTGAAACCCACATAGAAGATGACCTAGCATTATCAGATGTATCAAGTGTCACATCATATTCACCATTTCATTTTGGGCGGCTGTTTTACTATATAGCCGACATGCCGCTGTCGGAATATATGCGCAAGCGCAAGCTATCTCTTGCGGCAGAAAAATTGCAAACCAGCAGCATAAAAATCATCGACCTGGCTACGATGTATGGTTATGAAAGCGCAGATAGCTTTACGCGCGCCTTTGCCAGGCAGCATGGCGTGCTGCCATCCGTGGCGCGTCAGCCCGGCGTAAATTTATCCATATTTCCGCCGCTTGCTTTCCAAATAAAGATAACAGGGGCAAAGGCTATAAATTGGAGAATTGAGGAGCGCGAAGCATTTGAGGTATTCGGCATTGAAGAGATATTTCGCAATGATGAAACCGACAAAATAGCCGGTTTTTGGGATGAGTGCATAGCAAATGGCAGTTATGAGCGTCTGTCCAACATATCAGGCGATAGCCCAAACGCCATTTGCAGCTATAGAGAAATTGATGGAGACACTTTTCCATACATGATATTTGCGCAAAAGAGGCCTGATATTGACGCCAAAGGCTTCACAGCGATCACAATTCCAAAAACCACATGGGCCGTGTTTAAAAGCGGTATTTTTACGCCAGATAAGACAGGTGAAGAAATACCCAATCTTTATGGCCGCGCATACAGCGAATGGCTGCCAACATCCGGCTACGACAAAGCAAATGGACCAGAAATGGAAATATACTACGAAACCACAGATGGCATGTGCTATGAAGAAGTGTGGATTCCGGTTATCAAAGGAGAAGAAAAATGAATATACCCGAAAGAATGAGGCATTTTAACGTGCCTGGTGTTAGCATAAGCTATTTTGCTGATGGAAAGATTGTATGGAACAAGCACTTTGGTACGCTTGAAAAAGGAGCGAATAGGGCCGTAAACAACGATTCCATATTTCATGCCTGCTCAATTAGCAAGATGGTTACAGCCTTGTGCGTGCTAAAATTGACGCAAGATGGCGCATTGGATTTGCACAGAGATGTCAACGAATATCTGACTTCATGGAAAGTTCCTGATAATGAGTTCACAGGCGCAAAAAAGGTTACACTTGCCAACATATTGGCTCACCAGGCAGGATTTTATGATATTGAGGGCAGTTTCGCGCCATATAGACACGGCGATAATATCCCTACGGCCATCGACATCTTAAAGGGTCTGACACCCTATAGTCCCGAAGAAATACTCGCAAAATACATACCCGAAACAGATTGCGAGTACTCCGATGCGGGCTATTGCATCATAAGCCAGGTGATGCACGATGTATTTGACGAAACAGTTACGCAAATTGCAAAACGAATCATATTTGACCCCCTTGGACTTAGCAAAACATTCTTTTGGGAAGTGGGCAAGGATTCATATTACGGTATTTCTATGATTGAATGTGCAGCGGGGCACGACAGCAATGGAGATGTTGTAGACGACATAAGGGCATGCTACCCAAATATCGCAGGTGCAGCATTGTGGACAACTTCAAACGAGTTGGCAAGCATCGTAATCGACATCATGAAATCATATCACGGCCAAGGCGGTATCATATTGAGCCAAGAAACAGCAAGATTGATGCTGGCACCATATGGATGTGTTGACGATGTGGGTCTGGGTGTTTTTCTGAATAAGGATGAAGATGGCGAACCCTATTTCTTCTCACAAGGTTGGGGCATTGGTATGCAGTGCAAATTGCGTGCATATTATCAGCAGCAAAGCGGCGTTGTTGTAATGACAAATTCGGAGCCGGGCATGGAGCAGGATAAGGCCCTAGTGGGCGAAATTATTGATTATGTTTTCAAAAATACCTCGAGACTTGATTAGCAAGTCTCGAGGTATTTTCATCAATATTTCACCAGCACCGTTATCACGCAGCCATCAGTATTTTCCGCCACATCATATGAGGCATTAACACCCGAATCCTGCATAACATCCACCGCTTGCTTTATAGTATTGGTAAATATACGAATATCGCGTATATACGCCTTTATATTGCTGCGGGCCGCGGTCTTTTTCTCTTGGAAGTTTAGCACCTTTTCTATGTATTGCTCGGTTTTTTGCACCGTTAGACCGTGCTCTGATATGCGTTCCACAATCTCAATCATCAACTTTTCGGCCTGTTCGGGGTCTCGTTCCTTCATGATTTTCAGCAATGCCCGCGCATGTCTTTCGGATAGTCCCAGCTCAATCAGCATCTTCTTAACCTTCGGCGGAAGCTTTAAAAGCCGTAGCTTGTTTGCAATGGTAGACTGATTTTTACCCAGCTTTCTTGCCAAATCATCCTGCGTTAAACTGTGCTTGCTTATCAAAAAATAAAACCCTTCGGCCTCTTCTATAAAATTCAAATTCTGCCGCTGCAAGTTTTCCACCATAGCCAAAATTGCGCTTTCGGCATCTGTAATATCCACAATAACAGCAGGGATGGTAGGTATATTAGCCAGCTTTGTAGCACGTAGTCTGCGCTCGCCCGCAATCAACTCATATCCTCGTTCCACAAGTCGCACGCTAATGGGCTGCATTAGCCCGTATTGCTTAATAGATGTCGCCAAATCAACCAGCGCCATAGATTCAAAATGCCGGCGCGGTTGAAATGGATTTGGCAAAACCATCTCAACAGGCAAATTGTATATTCTATTCTCATCCGTCTGATGAAAGTAATCCAAGTTCCTCGCTGTGCTCATACCTTCTCTCCTCCAAAAATGTAATATATTACCTTTTATGTAATAATACCACATTATTTTCGGAAATGTCAACCCATTTTTTGGAAATTTTATAAATTTTTCCTGATTTTGATTAAACAGTGCGCTATATCACTTCCTGGCAAAGCAATCTCTTTAACGTTTACAATTTCTCCGCCTAATTTCTTCACGATGGCACGTGATTCTTCCAGTTCTTCCATGTAATTACGGCCCTTCATAGCAATAAACATCCCGCCAGGCTTCACATACGGCAGGCAATACTCCACCAGCTTGGGCAACCGCGCCACAGCTCGCGAAACAACATAGTCAAAGCCTTCCTTAAAGTCTGGTTTTTGGCGTATCAGTTCTTCTGCCCGCGCATGAATACATTTCACGCAGTCCAGCCCAAGCCTCTCTGCCACCTCTTCTAAAAACCGCAGTTTTTTCCTCGTAGAATCTACTAGAACCAAATCTACATTTTCCTGGGCAATTTTTAGCACCATTCCGGGAAATCCCGCCCCGGTGCCAATATCAATCACCTTTACCTTCTGGGAAATATCCATTTCCGGCAACACCGTCAAAGAATCCAAGAAATGCTTCACAATTATCCCTTCGTCATCAACAATGGACGTAAGGTTCACCTTCTCGTTATAATCTTTTAGAAAATTCTTGTATACAAACAGCCTGTCTACCGCAATTTCATTGAGGCTAACCCCAAGCTCAACCGCTCCATTAATCATCATCTGTCTCAAATCGTTCATTCTTCCGCTCTCTTCTCCATATATTTGCGTCTTTCCATATATATAAGCAAATTTGACACATCCGCAGGATTAACCCCCGTAATGCGGCTTGCCTGCCCAATATTTAAAGGCTTAATCGTATTCAACTTATGTCTTGCTTCCAGCCGCAAATTTGCAATATCATTATAATCCAAATCCTGCGGCAATTTCCTGTTTTCCAACTTCTTAAATTGTTCAACGTGGAGCATTTGCCGTTTGATGTACCCTTCGTATTTCATAGAAATATTTACCTGCTCCGCGACATCTTCTGGTAGATGCGGCCTGCTTGGGTCAACACCTTCCAGTGCGTCGTATGTTAACTCAGGACGTTTTATAAGCTCAATCAGTTTCGCTCCGGATGAAATCTCTTTGCTACCGTATTGTCGTAATATGGAGTTAATTTTTTCGCCTGGCGCAACTATTGCCTTTGAAAGCCGGGCAACCTCGTTAGATATTAGCCGCTTTTTCTCCAAAATCTGCTGATACAGCTCTTCGTTAATCAAATATCCATATCCCTTTTCGGTAAGCCGCAAATCTGCATTATCTTGCCGCAGCAGCAGTCGATATTCCGCGCGCGATGTCATCATACGGTATGGTTCGTTACTGCCTTTGGTGACCAAATCGTCAATCAGCACGCCTATATAGCCTTCTGAGCGGTCTATGGTAAGTGGTTCTTTTCCCAGTACTTTCGCCGCCGCATTTATGCCGGCAACAAGCCCCTGTGCCGCCGCCTCTTCGTATCCACTGGTGCCATTAAACTGCCCGGCCGAAAAAAGCCCGGATATTGTCTTGAATTCCAAGGTAGGTAGCAGTTGCGTGGCATCAATGCAGTCATATTCAATTGCATATCCAAAGCGCACGATGTTGCTGTTTTCCAGACCTGGAATTGTACGATACATCGCAATTTGGACATCTTCCGGAAGAGATGTACTCATGCCGGAAATATACAGCTCATTTGTATTTTCGCCTTCTGGCTCCACAAATACCTGGTGGCTTGTCTTTTCAGCAAAGCGCACTATTTTATCTTCAATGGATGGACAATATCGCGTGCCTGTACCTTCAATATCACCGGAATACATTGGTGAGCGATGTAGGCTGGCTCTGATAATCTCATGGGTGCGCTCGTTTGTGTACGTGAGATAACAGGATATCTGTGACCGCGCAATATCTTCGCGCTTATTCGCAAAAGAGAAAGGTGTAATCTCGTCATCTCCTCTTTGCTCAACCATTTTAGAAAAATCTACTGAGGTGGCATCTATTCTGGCAGGTGTTCCGGTTTTGAAGCGATATGTGCTTATGCCCAGGTTTTCCAGGGCCGCTTTTAACTTATTTGAGGACGCCAGCCCATTCGGGCCGGAATTTACACTAACTTCACCCCAGATACACCTGCCATCCAAATACGTTCCTGTGGCTATCACAATTGCCTTGCAAGGATGCAATGCACCGGCTGATGTCATAATTCCAACGACAGCATCGTTTTCGACAATAATATCCACAACCTCGGCTTGCAAAATCCGCAGACCCGGTGTGCTTTCCAATACATTTTTCATTTCCTGTGAATATCTGTATTTGTCCGCTTGCGCTCGCAGCGAATGTACCGCAGGTCCTTTCCCCGTGTTCAACATCCTGCTTTGAATATATGTTTTGTCGATATTTTTTCCCATTTCTCCGCCCAGTGCGTCAATTTCGCGCACCAGGTGCCCTTTGGATGTGCCGCCAATATTTGGATTACACGGCATCATTGCAATTGAGTCCAGATTCATAGCAAGTAAGCTAACCGTACAGCTCATTCTGGCCGCTGCCAATGCGGTCTCGCAACCTGCATGGCCACCGCCAATTATTATGACATCCACGGGTTCTGTGGTATATATGATTTTATCGTTTGTTTTCATTCTCATCACCAATTGTATTTAGATTTTGCTTTGTGCAGATGTGTTAGTTGAAGTGTCTGTTGAAAGCCCGATTGGGCGACCGACTTTCAGTCGTTACTTTAACCGGGTTTACCCGGCATCCACACCCCAAGCCTTCTATTTCCCCAAACAAAACTCCGAAAAAATCTTATCAATCAACTCATCATCAACCGTAATCCCTATTATTTCACCAAGCGCAGCATAGGCGCCCTGTATATCAATAGCAACAAAATCAACGTGCATGCCTTCTTCAATAGCCTCAATAGCATTACTCAAACAATCCCGCGCAGTGCCAATCAGCGCAATATGTCTGGAATTCGTAACCAAATCCCCGCTATATTCAATCTCTCCTCGCAAAAACATGTCTTGGATTTTACCGCACAACCTGTCAATTCCAATATGATTTTTGGCTGAAACCTCAACAATGGCATCTGTGCCAAAAATATCATTCAACATCGAAACATCTATGTTTTGCGATAAGTCTGCCTTGTTAACTACCACAAGCACCTTCCCCCACTTCTCGTCAACAATCCTTGCGATTTGCTCCACCTCAACAGCTCTGGTTCCATCAAAAACCAAAAGCACCAAATCTGCCCGCAAGCCTTCATGAAGCGATTTGGTCACACCCTGACTTTCAATTATATCATCCGTATCACGTATACCCGCTGTATCTGCAAGCTCCAAGAAAATTTCACCTATTTTAATGGTTTCGCGCAGCACATCGCGGGTCGTTCCCGGTATATTTGTAACAATAGCCCTGTCTTCCTGTGACAAGGCATTAAGAAGAGAGGACTTTCCCACGTTGGGTTCGCCAATTATTGCAGTCTTTATACCATCTCGCACGATTTTTCCAGATTTCGCAGCATCCAACATCCTGTCAAGTTCTGCTTCAATTCCAACAAGTCTCTCCTTGATATCTTCCGCTACTATATCAGCTTCTTCATGCTCCGGATAATCTATAGCCATCTCAATACGCGCCAAAAGCGATAGCAGGACCTCGCAAGAACCATTAAGCAACGATGCGAGCCGCCCTTGCAGCTGATTCAAGGCAGACTTATGAGATAGCTCCGACTTCGCATTAATTATATCCATCATAGCTTCCGCCTGCGAAAGGTCTATGCGTCCATTAAGAAATGCCCTCTTTGAGAACTCTCCGGGCTCAGCCAATCTAGCTCCATATCTCATCAAAAGCATCAATATCTTTTGTACAACCAAAGCCCCGCCGTGGCAATTAATTTCCACAACATCCTCGCGTGTAAATGTTTTGGGCGCAAGCATAATCGAAACCAAAACTTCATCAATTTTTTCGCCATTGCCGTCAACAATCCAACCGTAATATATCCTGTGACTTTTAGGATTTTTTGCATCTTTCCAATCAAAAGCCTTCGCCAATATTTGCAAGCTATCTTTGCCACTCATCCTAACAATAGAAATAGGCCCACCAACCGGCGCAGAAATACCTACAATTGTATCATCCATATTAAGCTTGCCCATCGCTATATTCATACAATATTTCCTCGTGTATAAAATCCCTGTTGACGTTGTAAAAAATCAACAGGGATGTTTGTAGTCTAATTATTATTGTTCTGGTTGCTTTGCGACCTCTTTGGCGCTATCACTATGTTTCGGAAGGGGTCTGCCCCTTCGCTATAAGTAGAAACCGACCTATCGCTTTGCAGCGCAGCATGTATGATGCGCCTTTCAAATGTATTCATAGGCTCTAAAGTAACCGGCTTTCTAGTAGACTTAACCTTTTTAGCCAAGTTGTGTGCCAAACTTTCCAGTATCTCTCTGCGCCTCTTTCTATAATTCTCCGAGTCAATTACAACATTAACATATGGGGCTTTACCTTTGTTTACTGCCAAGCTAACAAGATATTGAATAGCATCCAATGTTTGACCTCTTTTGCCTATCAAAATACCCATATTGTCTCCGGTTAGCACAATATCCAGCTGTTTTTCCGAAACAGTAGTTTTAACACCAATAAGCAGGCCCATAGCCATGCCCATCTCTTTTATGAAGGTTTCTGCAATTCTTTCCGGATTGTGCTTCACCGTTACCCGAACGCGCGCAAGCTTGGCACCTAGCCCCATAAATCCCTTTGCTCCCACATCTAGCACATCAACATCCACTTCATCTCGTGGCAAAGACAGGGCTCTTAAAGCCTCTTCTACCGCCTGCTCTACAGTCTTTGCTGACTTATCAATAAAATCCACTCCGTGACAACCTCCTTACATGCAATAGGCCCTATATTTATGCCTTTGCCTCCAATTCTTTCAGTCCGTCTTTCTTAACATAATACCTATTAATGAAATAATGTTGAACTATCATATACACATTAAGCATAACCCAATATACACCCACACCAGCGGCGGCAGTTAGGGTGAAGAAACCAAACATCAAAGGAAACATTACTAGTGTAATTTTTTGAATGTTCTGTTGCTGGGCATCTGTAGCAGGATTGGTCTTCATCATCAAAAATTGTGCTAAAAACATTGTGCTCGCCGATAATACAGGAAGCACCACACCAGGCCAGGTCAATCCGGCCGGCTCCACAAGATTAAGCCCAAAAAAGCTCAAAACCGAATTCTTTTCGTTATATAACTGCTGTAAATTCGCTAATTGCTCTCCGCTAAAATGCGAGAATATCGTCGCCCAATCTTCTGCGTTAAATATATGGACAACCCTGTTCATATCTTCTACCACTGCAATGTCAATACCCATATTTGCAGGCGTTGCCGCATGAGCTATAGGATGCACAACATTAAGCAAAAAATCGCTGCCTTGTCCAATAAGCACATGAGATATAGCAGAATAAACATCGCCAACGTTGCCAATAAACATATACGCCTGCCCCAGCACCACAAAAAGCGCCATAAACAGCGGCCATGTTATCAACATAGGTAGGCAGCTGGCCAACATATTAACCCCATGCTTGGACTGCAATGCCTGCATTTCTGCTGACATCTTACGTCGCATTTCAGGGTCTTTGGTATCTCCGTATTTTTCCTTTATTTTGTCCATCTCTGGCTTCATTGCCCTGGTTTTCATCATGTTTCTTTGCATTTGAAATGCAGTTGGCAACAATGCGGTTCTTACAATGATGGTCATTATGATGATAGAAAAGCCCAGCGCACCCACCGGCGTAATAAAAGACACCATATTGTAAATGAAATTGATTACGGTGCCCAAAACAACGGAAATTGGCCCGACTATAACGCCCGGAGGGCTCTGTATTACCTGATTTAGAAATATCGCGCTATTTTGCAAAAGTAACTGTGTCAAAAAGCTTTCCTCCTTAGAAAAATACATCGAATATTGCTAATCAATTTTAATTCAGCTCATAATTATTTTTTCACAGCGGAGCTTTGTGCGTAATGCTTCAAGTGCGTAATGAAAAAAATTATGCTACCTCTTGGATTGATTAGCTATAAAATGTTCCACGTGGAACATTTTGATGGTGTATACCGCTTTACCACAGCCCCATCTTACGAAACCCCTTGGGCGGTGGCGGGTCATAACCACCACGACTAAACGGATTACACCTTAAAATACGATAGGCCGCCATAAGGCTGCCCAAAATCGCTCCATGGATACTTATGGCTTCATAGGCGTACTGCGAGCAAGTAGGGTTATATCGACAACGGGGTTTGAAATATGGTGAAATGCCCTTTCTGTAGAAGACTATTAAAAGCAGTAGCAATCTAGCCATTTTGCCTCCATATGCCATGCTTGCGCAAAAGGTGCTTTGTACTTGACACCACTTCCAAAAAGTTGGCATCTTTTATGCCAATTCTTGGAAGAATTACAATATCGTAACCATACAAAATGCCTTGCTCCAATGCTCTAAAGGCCTCTTTAAGGCGGCGACGCTGCTTGTTGCGCACAACCGCCTTGCCTATTTTTTTGCTTGCAGATATGCCTAAACGATTGATGCCTTTGCTGTTTTTTTGCACAAACATTACAATATGTTTGTTCGCAAAAGACTTACCTCTTTTATAGACCGTCTGAAATTCCCAGTTTTTTTTTAAAGAATCTGTTTGCACCAATCACCAAGGCCTTCCATAGTTAAATTACGCCGTAAGAACTTTTCTGCCTTTTTTGCGGCGTCTTGCAATCACATTTCTGCCATTTTTTGTGGACATACGCTGACGAAAGCCATGAACTTTTGAGCGTTGACGCTTTTTTGGCTGGAATGTCATTTTCATGTTGATACACCTCCTTAATTTCAGGGACTTTGCTGCACAACCACCCAAAGTGTCGCACAGTCAGATAAATCTATTATATGAAAAATTTGTCCCTACGTCAAGGACTTTCTTGCCGGACTGCTAAATATAGCAATTTAACTTTAAAATTGCCTTGCCTTACGCGCAAACACCCCCTTAGTGCTTTGGTTGTACCGCGCGGCCCTGTGGTTTGCCTGAGGCAAGCTGGGCGAAGCCCACTTTCACAGAGCGAAAGTGTAAAGGTTGTTTTAAAGCAGAATTGCTATATCATCTTAAAAAACACATATTTGTTAAGTCATTGTCACACAAATGACACATTCAGTGTATGAAATCTATTGCCAATTGTTGCTTTTTGTCGTATAATATGAAACAAACTTGGAGGTCCGCTTAGAAAAGGAGGGTCTATATGATTAGAGCTGGCAACGAACTGATGAAAATAGTGCGAGAAAAGCTGAAGCTGAGCCAAGAAGAAATGGGCGAACATTTGCATATGACCCAGCGCACCGTATCCAGAATAGAAACCGGAAAGAGAAATTTAGGGGTATGGGAATATTTTTCCTTGATGGAAATGGCAGGAAAACCCACCGAAGATGTGTCTCCGCTAATTCTAGAGTCAAGAGAGCTAAAAGATTACAGCGCATACAGAGAATTAAAGCGGTTGCTCAGGGATGCTCGTTTTTTAGAAGCAAAAGAAATTTTGCACGAATTCGAGAAAGGTACAATATCCAAGCAGCCTTTTATTTTACAATTTATTGCCTTTGCAAATATATATGTTGATGAAGAAATGCCGCACCAAGAGGCAATAGATAAGCTATATGAAATATTACGCATGTCAATAAATGATTTTGAAACTTGCAATATACCCGCATACCGTCTAACTTTTAATGAAATATACATCATATGCGCTATTGCAATGAGATTGGAGTGTGTAGGAAAAATAGATTGTTCAATTATTTTGTATAAGGCTCTGGTTGATAGTAGAGGCAACGCTTTGGCTACATGCGAAGACAAGGCCACATTGTATCCAGCTTTGATGTATAATTTGTCAAGACTATTGGGTGTATCTGGGATGCACAAGGAGTCTCTTAGTTATAGCAAAGATGCATATGGCTTATGTATCAAATACGACAACCTTCGTCTAGTTCCAAAATTGTTATATAATATGGCTTGTAGCAATCGTTTGTTGGGAGAGGAAGAAAAAATATTTCAGACTTATTTTATAAGAGCCTACCATACCGCACACGCATTACAAAATCACGAAATTATCGATATATCAAAAAGAGAGGCCAATAAATTCGGTCTCTCTGATTTGTAAGTCTAGTCGGGAAGTTCTGGCCTTCCACTATAGTCCCCACCACCGCCACCGGATGAGAGTGCCGAGATAGGTGCTTCAACAATATTGGTATGAATTATGTTGACTCCAAACATCAACATCAATGCCATCGAAAGTGACATAGCCCGAACCGTAATTTTCATACGTTTTGTCATATTATTTCCCCTTTCGTCAATCGGCCTCTGGCGGCTTCGCCGCCATTATTGGATTGATTGTAATTTTAGCACTTTTGCGTAAAACTCTCAAGGCAGAAAATGTCTAAAATTTCACGGTTTTTAGACATTATTTGTCCTTGAGAGTTTGCCTTAAAGGTCGTATAATTTCAATATATTGTATTTAGTGTAAATATATGTTAAGTATGAGGAGACGTTCTGTCAGGAAAAGGGGGAATTTTGTGAAAACGTATGTTGCAACGACCAGCCTTGATAATTTCGAGTTAAGGTACTACAAGACCGTCGCCAAAGGGTTGGTAGAAGAGAAAGACTTGAGCTACTATGGTGTTTATGTAGAAAAGCACGAGGATGGCAAGCTGGTTGAAGAAATGGGAAGCGGCCCTTTGTGCGAGGATGATGTTAGGATTTCACAGGTCATCGAACTACTGGCAGAAAACAGCGTTACCCCCTTTGCTCTTTTAGAAGTGCTTGACGAAATGGAAGTTTTGGAACAGGCCTATCATTAAGAATCCCTTTATGCCTCGCCCTTTGTAGGGCGAGGCTATTTTGTCCACAATTTTCCTCAAAATTTGTGAAATAAATATTGTGCAAACAGAAAAAAAATGTTATAATGGTCTTTGGTGTTTTTTAAAACCGTAGAAAGGTGCGTGTTTTTTGGATGGACCATCTGATTATATCCGGACAAAAGCCTTTGTCCGGCACAGTGCATATAAACGGTGCAAAAAATGCGGCTGTGGCTATAATCCCGGCCGCGCTTGCTTCTGATGGCGTATGCACGATAGAAAATTTACCCAATATAGAAGACGTAGCAAATTACATATCCGCTTTAAAAAAATTGGGCGCAAAATGCAAAATGCTCAACGATTCTACATTGCGCATAGATGCACGCAATATACAGCCCGCCCTTATCACCACAGAAATTCTAAAAGATATGCGAGCTTCGTATTATCTCTTGGGTGCCATGCTTGGGCGCTTGGGTCATGCACAGGTTCCGTTGCCGGGCGGCTGCAATTTTGGCTTGCGCCCGATAGATCTGCATGTTAAGGGCTTTGAGGCACTGGGCGCGAAGGTTGTGATAGAGCATGGCGTAGTAAAGGTAAGTGCAGATAAGCTTATTGGCAGCAATGTGTATCTGGATATGGCATCCGTTGGGGCCACCATCAATATCATGCTGGCCGCCGTATATGCCGAAGGTACCACAACCATCGAAAATGCTGCAAAAGAACCTCATATCGTAGATACCGCCAATTTTTTAAATATGTGCGGTGCTAGCATAAAAGGTGCAGGAACAGATATTATTAGAATAGTCGGCACAAAGCGTTTGGAAGGCTGCTCATATGCCATCATCCCAGACCAAATAGAGGCCGGTACATATATGATAGCTGCGGCGATAACGGGTGGCGATGTTACCGTTACCAATGTTATTCCAAAGCACATGGAATCTCTCACAGCCAAGCTATCAGAAATGGGTTGCGAAACACAGCATGGCGACGACTGGATAAGGGTGAAATCCACGGGCAAACTAAATGCCGTGAATATAAAAACTATGTACTATCCCGGCTTTCCAACAGACCTACAACCGCAAATGACCGCATTGCTTGCTTCTGCCGATGGCACATCATTTGTAACAGAGGCTGTCTTCCCCAATCGCTTCCAATATGTAGACCAACTCATGCGACTGGGCATTAAAATCAAAATTGAAGGCAGGATGGCCGTTGTAGAAGGCCCTGCACGGCTTACCGGCACAGAGGTAATAGCAACCGACCTGCGGGCGGGCGCATCGCTTGTTGTAGCCGCGCTGGCATCTACAGGCGTTACCAAAATTTCTAATGTGCATTTCATAGACCGCGGATATCAAGACCTGGAGCGCAAGCTTACCGCGCTTGGGGCCAGCATAAAGCGCATTACCACGGACGAATTGCCTGCTATACTAGAGGCGTAGGGGTAGCGCCCTGCTGCCGCCTTGCATTTATGGAGGATATTTCAAATGCAAATAAATTTCTGCACTATTGCCAGTGGTTCAAGCGGCAATAGTGTTTTTGCGTCAACACCAAACACAAAAATCCTAATAGACGCGGGCCTCTCCGGAAAAGCTATAGAGGGCGGTTTGCGCGCCAACGGCATCAATTGCGCTGATATTGATGCTCTTTTTATAACCCACGAACATTCCGACCACATCAGGGGCATTGGCATACTTTCCCGCCGCTACGACCTGCCCGTCTACGCCACAGCAGGCACCTGGGAATACCTCAAAGGTCCCAGAGGTATTGGCAAAATAGCAGATAAAAACAAAATGTTAATTACACCCGATACACCAATTATCATGGATGACATGGAAATTACCCCTTTTGATATCCCTCACGATGCCGCTCAACCCGTGGGATACACTATAAAATCCGGCAAATACAAAATAGCTGTTGCCACGGACCTAGGTCATGCAAGCGATGATGTGGCAAGAAATATCTGCGATTCTGATATAATTTTAATAGAAAGCAACCACGATATAGCAATGTTGGAAAATGGCCCATATCCTGCGCATCTAAAACGCCGCATCCTCAGCAACATGGGCCACCTCTCCAATGTAGCTTGCGGCCAATTTTTGGCGGATATTTTCTCGTCAAAAACAAAGCATATCTTTCTAGGCCATTTAAGCCAAGAAAATAACCGTCCCATATTAGCATACGAGACGGTTAAAAACATATTGCTGTCTAATAATATTGATGTGGATGATTCTGTGGGCCTATATCTTGCCAATAGACACACTCCAAGCACTATGTTGACCTTAAATTAAACAATTAAGCCACTCTATTCATCCCAAACATAGTCTTGATATTTCTATCCAGCTCCTTCGAGCGAATCGTAATAACCAGCTCTTCCAGTGACGAAAGCTCTGCCATGATAAACAAAAGGATAACCGTAATCGGCAAGTCAAGCAAAAACAGCATTATCGGGAAAAGTCCCAAAAATGTTCCAGCCACTTTTACTGAATATGTATGCAGCATGGTGAATGTGCGGTATTTTTTAAAGCCTATAGCAAATGCCAGGGCTTTTGTGGACAGCACTATGGCCACCATAGCAACCATCCACGGCTGGAAATCTGCCCAAAGAAACGGCAGAAATATAATCAGCGTAACAATAGCAAGAAGTATATCCGCCACGCTATCCATCAGCGCACCAAATTCGCTGGTAGAATTCGTTCTTCTGGCAATAGGGCCATCAATGAAGTCGCTTACCACACATGCAAAATATACCACATAAAACACAGCCATATCCGGTGTCATTATACCCAACGTATTTAACACCAGAAGAATAAACGCGCCAAAAATTCTGCTAATTGTGAGCGTATTTACCATAGTTTTTATGCTGATATTAATCACCTATCTTTCTATGTATTTTAGGTGCATGCAGCACCCAAATTTTATTGACAATTATATATCGGTTGTTTCATTAATTAAAACCTTATGAAATTTCTTCAATAAGCTCCAACAAATGTTCATTTTCCATTTTTTTGCAAATTTCGACAAACTTCTCCGGCGCAATCTCGTTAATCTGCACACCACTTCGTGTGCGCAGCGATATTGTACCGCCTTCCACCTCTTTTTCGCCCACAATAACAATATACGGCATCATTTCATGGCGGAAAGACTTAATTTTGTTGCCCATTGTGCCATCGGATGTATCTATGCTAACACGATGCCCGGCATCCCGCAGCATCTGTGTAATCTTTTGCGCATATTCCTCGTGGTCTGTATGCACCGGTACCACGCCAATTTGCACAGGCGACAACCAAAACGGAAACTTGCCTGCAAACTGCTCTATTAATATACCAATAAACCTCTCCAGCGACCCAAACAGCGCACGATGTATAACCACAGGCACTTTCTGCTTACCATCACTATCAGTATAATGCAAATTAAATTTGCCTGCCAGCTGGAAATCCAGTTGCACGGTGCCCAGCTGCCATTCCCTATTTAGCGCATCTCGCACTTTAAGGTCAATTTTTGGCCCATAAAACGCTCCGTCCCCTTCATTAATCTCATAATTCCCTGTAAATCTAGTATCCAGCACCTTCTTTAGGTCGGCCTCGGCCTGATTCCATTGCTCAATAGTGCCCAAATACCCTTCTTCCGGCCGCGTAGAAAGATACGCCTTAGCAACCAGCCCAAATGCAGAATACAGGTAATCCGCAATATCCAAAATATCGTTAATCTCATCAAAAATCTGATTTTCTGCCACAAAATTGTGCGAATCATCTTGCCTAAAAGTGCGCACACGCAAAAGCCCATGCAGCGCACCGCTAGCCTCATTACGATGCAGCAGGCTGAGTTCTGAATATCTCAAAGGCAGCTCGCGATAACTGCGGTTTGTATGTCCAAAGACAATCATGGCATTTGGGCAGTTCATAGGCTTTAGTGCAAAATGCTGGTCATCTCCAAAATCAATGGTATACATGTCATCGCGATAATGCTCCCAGTGCCCGGATGTCTCCCAAAGCGACCGCGAATTAAGCTGCGGCCCCACAATTTCTTGATACCCACGCTTCTCATGCACCTTCCTTGAAAAATCAATCAGCGCGTTATACATCTTCCAGCCCTTTGGCAGCCAATATGGCATACCCGGCGCAGTTTCGTCAAGGAAAAACAAATCTAGATGAGGGCCCACCACACGGTGGTCACGTTTCTTAGCTTCTTCTAAAAATTGTAAATGTTTTTTCAGTTCAGGCTTGGTTGGAAACGCATACACATACACACGTTGCAACATAGCATTATCGCTGTTGCCGCGCCAGTATGCTCCCGCAATAGATGCCACCTTAAAGCCCCAGTTGCGCAGCTCGCGTGTATTTTCCACATGAGGTCCGGCGCAAAGGTCGCTAAAGCCCTCGCCCAGGTCGTATGCGGTAATTTCCTCGCCGCCCTCACGGAATTCTTTTATCAGCTCAAGTTTATATGGCTCATCTTTCAGCTCGTCTTCTGGATTATCCAGCTTGCGAAGCACATAATCTTCGTTGCCATTGATAATTTCCGTCATCTTAGCTTCTATGGCCGCAAAATCCTCTTCACGTATGGTATGCGGCAGGTCAAAATCATAGTAAAAGCCATTATCAATAGGCGGTCCAATGGCCAGCTTCACATCATCAAAGAGCGTACAAACCGCCTTGGCCAACACATGCGCCATGCTATGGCGTGCCTTTGCAATATAGTCGTCGTCCATGTTAACTTTTCCCATAATTTGCCTCACTTTCGTTATATACAAAACCACCCCAAAAGATATACTTTGGGGCGAAATCTCGTGGCGGTAAAACATTCTGCGAGCTAACTATTGCATAAAATTGCAAAATGTAGATAGCTGATACCGGGATTTGAACCCGGGAACCTCTTCCTTACCAAGGAAGCGCTCTACCTACTGAGCTATACCAGCAACAAAAAATATTTTACCACGCCATGCTAATATAGTCAAGTATTTTTTCAAGCGCGCCATTTTGGTAAGTTCAATGCCAATCAAAGGTCAAGGTGCTTGTGCATTGCAGACGGCTACGAGCCGCCCCTACAGTTACCCCGCAAATATTTCGTAAGAGAAGTACCTTTTTATCAGCCGTTGTAGGGGCGGCACTCTACCGCCCGTGCCCAAAGGCCGATGCGCTCCGACTTTTGATTTACGTATTCAATTTGGGTATTGACTCTGGAGCCGCTCCACACTATATAATGAAAATGTCAGCGCAGACAATACATTCTGAAAGGAGAGGATACTTTGCAAGAAGAACTTTTTCCGATAGGCCGGCTATCAAAAATTTCAAATATATCAATAGATGCCATCCGTTACTATGACGATATAGGTCTGCTCAAGCCTGCCTATATCTCTGATGATTCCGGGTATCGATATTATTCTAATGAGCAAATTGAGATTTTAGCAAGAGTTAGAGAGTTGAAGATATTTGGGTTCTCGCTTAATGAAATTAAGGCAATGTTGCTTCAAGATGATACATCCTTGGCCGAATTTTATCTAAACCGCTACTGGTCATTATTGCAAGAAAAAGACAAATTGCAACTTGCAATTGGCAAGCTAACCGAAAAAATTAAATATCAACCGGAGGTGCGCTTTATGAACAAAAGGATTTTGCTAATAGATGATGCTGCATTTATGCGGCAAATTTGTACAGAGATACTGAGCAAAGATGGATACGAGGTTGTAGGCGAAGCAACAGATGGCATGCAAGGCTTAGAAAAATACAAGAGCCTGCAACCGGATTTGGTTCTGCTGGATATTGCCATGCCTGAATATGACGGAAAATGGGCATTACAAAAGATAAAGGAGTATGATGCCAACGCAAATATCGTTATGCTATCCGCCGTAGGGCATGCGCAGGCTGTGGTAGATTCTTTTATATTGGGCGCGAAGGGATTTATTGTAAAGCCTTTTCAAGGCGATTATCTTTTATCTGTGTTACGAGGACTATTCCAAGATGGACATCAACCCCTTAACCAGGCACTGCTAAGTCAAATAGCGGCAGTAGCTGATTTATCAAGGGAGAATGTTTTATCTCAAGAAATAATCGATAAAATCCTAGATGCCGCAAGAACCGCCAAACAGCCGGATGCGATGCCATTGGCGGAATTGGCAGAATTAATTGAAGCATTAAAGTCAATCGGCGCAGTCGAAAAACCAAGCTCAGTTGCAGTTGATGAAACGCCTGCATTGTTCAGGCGAATTATTCAAGGGCAGGAGAAAATAACATCTTTGTTGGAGCGCTTGCTGGACGAAAAGAATGGAACAAACGACTAGTAAATCAATATATACAGGCATGGCTTCCATGCCTGTATATATATATTTCCTTACTTCGCCTTAGGCTCAAACACAAGCGCCGCCCCAAAAGAAAACAGCACCGCTGCCATTATCCCGGCTGTGGCGGCTTTCAAGCCACCTGTTAATATACCAATAAACCCTGCGCGGTCTATTTCTTCCTTCACACCCTTGGCCAAAAGATTTCCAAAGCCTGTTATCGGCACAGATGCCCCCGCCCCCGCAAACTCCACCAGCCGCGGATAAAGCCCAATACCACCCAGTATAACACCAAGCACCACAAAGCCCACCATTATTCGTGCGGCTGTCAATTTGGTTTTGTCAATCAATATTTGGCCTATGACGCAAATTGCGCCGCCAACCAAAAAAGCTTTAATATAATCCACAATATCACCTTTATCCCATTGATAATTAATCATTTATGATTTTCTATAGCCACAGCATGCGCAATCCCAGGAATACTCTCCCCCTGCTGCACGCTAACAGGCGACATCAAAGCCCCCGTTGGCACAAACAGCATCTTCCCAATCTGGCCCTGCTTCATCTTCTCCAAAAAATGCGCCGCCAGTACCACGCCGGAGCAAGCACATCCGCTCCCTCCGCTATGCGTGTCCTGCGTATCTCTGTCAAATATCTCAATGCCGCAATCAGCATGATTGTGAGCAATGTCGTGCCCCCTTTTCTTCATCAGCTGTAACAATAATTCCTGCCCCACATATCCCAAATCTCCGGTAACAATCAAATCATAATAGTCCGGCGTCCGTGAGGTATCTTCCAAATGTGCAACAATGGTATCTGCCGCCGCACCAGCCATAGCTGCGCCCATATTATGTGCATCCTTCACGCCCATATCTACCATCCTGCCCGTGGTACAGCCCATAACAGCAGGTCCAGCGGTCGTACCACCAAGTACAACCCCGGCGGCCCCCGTCACCGTCCAAGAAGCCGTAAGCGGCCGCTGCGACCCAAATTCTAACGGAAACCGAAACTGCTTCTCCGCCGAGCAAAAATGGCTGGATGCCAAGCATAGCACCTTGGAAGCAAAGCCGCCATCAATCAGCATCCCACCGATAGACATACCCTCGCCCATTGCAGAACAAGCCCCAAATATCCCAAGGTACGGTCGCATGGTCTCGCGCAGCCCAAATATGCTGCCCGTGCTTTGGTTAAGCAAATCCCCCGCAATAATATAATCCATATCACCCGTCACGGCACCAGCCTTTTGCACCGCCAAGTCCGCCGCTGTCCTCACAAACTCACTCTCTGCCTTCTCCCAGCTCTCCACGCCAAACATTGCATCCTTTTCCACGCGGTCAAATTTCGTACCCAAAGGCCCCTCGCCTTCCTTGGGCCCCACAACACTGGCCGCTGCCGCAATGCCCACAGGACTATTAAAAAGCACTGTCTGTCCGCCATATCGCTTCAACACCGTTGTATCACCTCATCATATTAATCTTACGTTAAAAACATTGAATCGAAATTCGGAAAATTGCCGCGCTTCTTGGCGTTTTCCGAATGAAGATGAAATGATTTTTAACTTAGATTAGTGTAAAATAATATATCAACCCCACAACCATCGACGCCAATGTTCCATAAACAATCACCGGCCCTGCAATCAAAAACATCTTAGCACCAACGCCCAGTATATATCCCTCTTTCTTAAACTCAATAGCAGGCGCAACCACAGCATTCGCAAATCCAGTAATAGGCACACCGGCTCCGGCTCCGGCAAACTTCACCAAGCCATCGTATTTTCCAATGCCCGTAGCCAGCGATGCCAAAAATATCAAACTAATAGCCACCAGCATCCCAGACATATCTCTATTAGCCCCCAATGCTCCAAATATCGCATAAAGCACTTGCCCAAGCGTACATATCAGCCCACCAACCATAAAAGCCCTGGCGCAATTCGACAGTATTTTACTATTAGGCGAAGCCTTCTTCACCATCTGCTCATATTCCATCTTTGACATACCCATATATCTCACCCTCCTGGATTATGAAATCCCGACACAACAAAATACAACAGCGACCCCACCGCCTTACCCAGCGCAATCGCTAGCACAAACCAAAACATACCTTCCTTCACAGCAATCCGACTAGCCAATATAGGAAGCACATCCAGGGTCTCTGCTAAACTCATAGCCAACACCCCAAAAAATACGCCCGCCAACAGGCTCAAAGTCATTATAACCAAAGGCCAGGCAGGCAGGCTATAATTAAATATCAGCGCAGTAGCCCCCAATATGCCACCCCATATAATGGCCTCTTCATAAATCACAATACACTCTGGCGTGGCCGTCCTCTTAGCCATACGCGGCACCACCCCAATAGCCGCAATAAAAGCAAATACCGCCCCCGAAACCACAGCACCGCTGGCCAGTCCCACAAATCCTGCCAAAACCCCTCTTAGTATCATTTCCCTGCCTTCTTCCGCTCTTCTTCTCTACTTAACCCTTCAATCACCGCGTCTTCTACATCTTTCTCATATGTTGCCATCTCCACCTCAATAGGCGTAGGCTGCTTCGTAATGCGCTTGCCAGAAAAATGATTAAAAAACACTATAATTCCAAGGGCAAGACCGATAGAATACGGAATATTGATTATATAGGGCTTCTCCACCTCTTCGCCAAAAAATATCGCATGATACCGTTGAAAAACCGTCCCCATCTGAGAATCTGTATGAAAAGTCATAATGGCCGTCATAGCCCCCGTAAACAATATCAGCGATACTACAGCTACCTTCAGCCATTTCACCACCGACCGCTTTTTAGGAGCCATTGCCTTCACGCTAACCACAGTATCCATCTCGCCTACATTGGTAACACTATGTCCAGGCAACGCTGCCGTGATAGCCTTCACCACATCAATAATAGACACCAAATGCACACCATCCACTCCGCCAGTATCCAAAAGTCTAACGCCCTCTGCCCTCTTTTGAATCTCCGGCGCGGCAAATACATCCGCAATATCCTTCACAACAACATGCACTTTGCCCACAATTGCAGCTTTTTTCTTTGGTTTCACATAAATTTCCGTCACGCATATACATCTCCTTCTCTCATCCGAATTATCTTCTGCACGCATGAAATTAATATGCAAACCATTTTGTGCTATTTACGTATATCCTATTGAAAGAAAACGATGCGCAGGGGTGGCACCCAACTGCACAGGGCCGGTTGCTCGTGCAAGGAAACAGCAGAAGCGCGTCTTCTTTTGATAAAACCGAAAGGAGATAATTTTTGTGGAAGAAAAAATTGTATTATATGATTCAAATGATAATAGGTTAGGTCAAACCTTTTCCAGAAGAGCAAGGCAGCTGGTAAATCAGCAAAAAGCAATGTGGATAGATGATAGCCAAACCGCAATACGCTTTCATCCCGGTATGGAAAGCACAGATAGAACTGTTGAGCAGCCCGCCATACAGCTCTATCAAGTATGTTTTGCCCCTTGGGGCAAGCATTATTATCCGGCCGTCATTGTAGAGCTATTGCCAGGCCACGCAAGGGCGGCGTACCTAGATGGCGACTCAGACCTTGTACCTACAAGCAAAATTATGGGCTTGCAAGAAGGGTTTGAGATATTAGAATTCCAGGGTATGTTGGTAAGCCACGACCCGCTAATTATTCAATACAAAAATGGCGAGGTCGAGCAAACTGACTTGAGCCAACTTCGTGGCAAAATACCCAAAACCATCTACATGAACAACGCATAGTTCCAATTTAAATTGTTCCACGTGGAACATCCCAGTTCCTTCCATATGCTCCACGTGGAACATCTCCAAAAAATGTATTGACACACCAGCCCATCTATGATAAAATCACATAGTCAAATGCCCGAGTGGCGGAACTGGCAGACGCGTCAGACTCAAAATCTGATATCCTTTGGATGTGGGGGTTCAAGTCCCTTCTCGGGCATCCTTGATAAATACAGGCTTTCCA